>Ga0116231_10001724_pt1 | contig 45403 bp, 43 predicted proteins | sample S1TSphgellanicum_2_FD_89695 | JGI IMG/M metagenome (GOLD analysis project Ga0116231, IMG submission 89695) | Host-associated microbial communities from peat moss isolated from Minnesota, USA - S1T2_Fd - Sphagnum magellanicum MG | ecosystem: Host-associated > Plants > Peat moss > Unclassified... | reverse complement strand
GGGTGTCCCAGAAGGCCGTGGGGTGACCCACGCTCCTGTCAGGCATCCTCGGCGTAAGCCTTAGTGGTAGCGACGTATAAGTCCGACTAGCTTGCCCTGAACCTCGATCTGATCGGGGCCAAACACCCGGGTCTGGTACTTCGGATTGGCGGCCTCCAAAGCAATCGAGCCGGCCTTTTTTCGGAGGCGCTTCAGCGTCGCCTCTTCCCCCATCACCAGGGCGACGACGATATCGCCGGAGTTGGCGGCCTCGCCCCGCTTAATCACCACATAATCGCCGTCCAATATCCCGGCTTCGATCATTGAATCGCCCTGGACTTCCAGCACGAAATGCTCGCCAGGGCCCAAGAGCTCAGCGGGGACCGATATGCGCTCGCGCTCTTGCTGGATCGCCTCAATCGGCGTCCCGGCGGCGATTCGCCCGAGCACTGGAAGGGCCTGGGCGTCGTTAGAGGCTGTGACGGGGGGAAGGCTCGGTTTTGAGCCCTGAACCACCTGAGGTTTGAACGGCGTGCGCATGCGCGCCGCCGCGGTCTCAGGCAACTTCACGACCTCCAGGGCACGGGCGCGATGGGCGAGGCGGCGGATGAAGCCACGCTCTTCGAGGGCGGTGATAAGCCGGTGGATGCCGGACTTTGAGGCAAGGTCCAACGCGTCCTTCATTTCGTCGAAAGAGGGGGAGACACCCGTCTCCTTGATCCGCTCATGGATGAACATGAGCAGTTCATGCTGCTTACGGGTGAGCATCTTGCCTCTCCTCGGCCGCGAACAAATCGCAAACATCTGCCGGCGTTCTGTAAGTGTTCCTCGTTAATGTCAAGTGAACGAGAACGGACGTGAACGAGAACGGACGAGGTCCATGGCCCGCCTCGATCTGATCCCCTTTGGTCTGCACGTCCAAGGCCACAGATCCCATGCCGTCAGGCTCAAAGCGTCCCCAGCGATTCGCTTTGGCCGCCTTTTTCAAACCTCGGCAAATTGTCTTGGGCCCCGCTGCAGGCCTTCGAGCTTGGGACAGACTGGCCCTTTACATGGCGAGGAGCGATCGCGTCGCCGCTGTCACATCCGCCTGGCGCATCAGGCTTTCACCGACCAGCATCGCCGCACAGCCAGCGCGTGCGATTCGGGCGACATCCTCGCGGGTGAAGACACCGCTTTCGGCGACGAGAAGGGCATTGTGCGGCTTCAGGGGGGCCAGGCGCTCAGTGACTGAAAGATCGACGACAAAACTGCGAAGATCGCGGTTATTGATCCCGACAAGGCTGGCGCCTAAGAGTTTGGCGCGCGCCATTTGCGCCTCGTCGTGCACCTCGACCAGAGCCTCCATGCCGAGCCGGCGCGCCTCCTTGATGAGCGCCTCTGCGACGCCGTCGTCGATCATCGCCAAGATCACCAAGATTGCATCCGCGCCAAGGGCGCGCGATTCGGCCACCTGCCAGGGATCGACCAGGAAGTCCTTGCGGATGACCGGAAGGGCGCAAGCCTCCCTCGCCAGGGTGAGATAACCGTCATCGCCCTGGAAGCTCGGTCCATCCGTCAGAACAGAGAGGCAGGCCGCGCCGCCGGCTGCATAGGCCTGGGCCAGGGCGGCCGGGTCAAACTCAGGGCGGATCAATCCCTTTGATGGACTCGCCTTTTTGATCTCGGCGATCAGGGCAGGGCCTTTAGCCTCGGGCGCGCCGGCCAGGGCGGCCCGAAACGGCCGGACCGGACCCGCGGCCCGCGCCGCCGCCTCAATATCAACGGCTGCAGCCTTTCGCTCCGCGACCTCCACGCGCTTGTAGGCGGCAATGCGATCGAGGATATCGCTCATAGGTTCGAGCGCTCGATTAGAGTATCGAGGGCGGATAAGGCGCGGCCGTCGTCAATGGCCCCGCACGCCCGCTCAAATCCTTCCCTCAGCGTCTCAACCCGATCCGCTACGAGAAAGGCGGCCGCTGCGTTCAAGCAGACCACATCGCGATAGGCGCCTGGCTTTCCGTTCAGGAGCGCGCGCAGCGCAACAGCGTTTTCAAAAGGGTCGCCGCCACGAAGTTCGTCGAGGCCTGAGCGGGTCAGGCCAACAGCTTCAGGGGAGATGTTGAACAAGCGAACGCCGCCCATCTCCTCGCCAGCACGCCATTCGGCGACCTGGTTTATCCCGGTGGTCGTCATTTCGTCGAGGCCCTCGCCGTGCACCACCCAGGCGCGATCGGCCCCGAGAGCGCCAAGCACCCGGGCCAGGGGTTCTAGTCGCCGAGGCTCGGCTACGCCGAGCACCTGCCGCTTTGCACCCGCTGGATTGGACAGGGGACCAAGTAGGTTGAAAATGGTGCGAAAGCCCAGATCTGCGCGTACGGGCATGACATGTCGCATAGCCCCGTGATGCGCCGGAGCGAACATAAAGCACACGCCCGCCTCTTCGAGGCACCGGCGTTGGGCGTCGGCCCCCGCTTCGATGTTGACGCCGAGGGCGGCCAGAACATCTGAGGATCCCGAGCGCGAGGAAAGAGCGCGCGTGCCGTGCTTTGCCACCTTCAGGCCGCCTCCGGCGGCCACAATGGCGGCTGCGGTCGAAATATTGAATGTATGCAGCCCGTCGCCGCCGGTGCCGCAGGTATCGATAACCTCATAGGGATGCTCAAGGTGGACCGCAGTGCGCCGCATGACCCGGGCGCAGGCGGTGATCTCGCCGACCGTCTCGCCGCGCATACGCATAGCGGTAACCGCTGAGGCGACCTGAGCGGGGGAGGCCTCGCCGCGGAGGCAGGCGGAGAAGAAGATTTCCGCGTCGCCCTCCGACAAGGTTCCCCCATCGGCCAGTCGCGACAATAGGGGCTTAAAGGCGTCGAGCGAGCTCACGCAGCGTCGTCCGCGGGGAGCAATACCCCCGACAGCCTAAGAAAACTGGCAAGCATATCGCGGCCGTGCTCAGTGGCGATCGACTCCGGGTGGAACTGCACGCCGTGAACGGGTCGTGACCGATGGCGCAGACCCATGACCTCGCCGTCCGCAGTCCAGGCGTTCACCATGAGGCTGTCCGGCAAACTTTCCCGAGGGGTGGCTAGAGAATGATAGCGCGTCGCTGTCACCGGACTGGGCAGGCCGGCGAACACGCCTGAGCCGTCATTCAGAATGGGGCTGGTTTTGCCATGCATGATCGACTTCGCCCGGGTCACCTCGCCGCCGAACGCCTGGGCGATCGCCTGGTGTCCGAGACAGACGCCGAACATGGGAAGGTCTTCTGGGGCGTTCTTAATGAGCTCAAGGCAAATTCCGGCCTGGTCTGGGGTGCACGGCCCTGGGGAGAGCAGGATCGCCTCCGCGCCCATGCCAAGCGCCTCCTTCGCCGTGATTCTGTCATTGCGGCGAACCAGCACCCGCGCTCCAAGCTCCGCCAGATAGTGGACAAGGTTGTAGGTGAAGCTGTCGTAGTTATCGATGACCAGGATCATAACGGGCTCGTAGGCGGACCGACGCTTCTAGGCCCTGCTCGCCGCGCCGCCAAGTGTGCGGGGCGCCGCTGAAGCCTCGCCGCCCCCATGGACGCGCCCTCGGTAGGTCCGGCCAGGCGCCATGGGCTCGGCGCCCGCGCTGCATCATCGGATCCGCGGTCTGCACAGGATGATCGCAATCTGCCGTTAATGATTTGAAGGGATGTGTTTAAGGATGCAGACTGACAGCTCAACGTCCGCCGCGCTGGGGTCGCTCGACAGGGTGCGCGCGGGACTTCAGCCGCCAGTCCGCCGTCGCGCGCCGATATGGCCCCTGCTCCTGGCCGCGAGTTTCGCCGCCATCATGGGGGTTTCCGCCGCCGCCGTCATGATTCTAGGCCCCGGCGGCGGCGCGGTTATGGCGCGGACACCCGCCTTAGGCGACCACTGAGACGCGGTCCCTAAACGCACAGGTCTCGCCGCATCACCGCGTTCTACGCAAATCGCCAAGCCTCCGCCGCGGCGCGGCGCAGGGCGTTGGACTTATGGATGGTCTCTTCGTACTCGGCCGCTGGCTCGCTGTCGGCCACGACGCCGCCGCCCGCCTGAACGTACATTATACCGTCCTTCACCAGAGCCGTTCGCAGAATTATGCAGGTGTCGACCGAGCCGTTGGCCGAGATGTAGCCGGCGGCGCCGGCGTAGACCAGGCCGCGCTTTTCTGTTTCGAGTTCGTCGATGATTTGCATGGCCCTGACCTTTGGGGCGCCCGACAAGGTGCCAGCGGGGAGCGCAGTTAAGATCACGTCTACGGGATCTAGACCTTCTGGCGCATCGCCCTCGACGTTCGAGACGATGTGCATCACATGGCTGTAGCGCTCGACTTTGAACCTTTCGGTCACGCGCACCCGCGGTCCCGCCTTCAGGGGCGCACTGGCGCCCTCGTCGCGCAACATGACCGCGCGTCCGACGTCGTTACGGCCGAGGTCAAGCAGCATCAAATGTTCTGCGAGCTCCTTCTGGTCAGCCAAAAGCTCGATCTCGAGGCGCTGGTCCTCTTCGACACTCGCGCCCCTTGGGCGCGTGCCCGCGATCGGACGGATGGTGACCTTGCCGTCTCGAAGGCGAACCAGGATCTCCGGACTCGACCCCACAAGCTGGAAACCGCCAAAATTCAGAAAGTAAAGAAAGGGCGAGGGATTGGTGCGCCGGAGCGAGCGATAAAGCGCAAAGGGATCGCCAGGCAAGGGGGCGGAAAACCTCTGACTGGGCACGACCTGAAATATGTCGCCCGCTTCGATGTAGCGTTTCGCGCGCTCGACGATCGCGTAATAGGCCTCCCGCGACATGCTCGATTGAAGCGTCGGCGCGTCGGCTGGCGCCGCGTCGGGGCGGGAGGGGAGGGGGCGACGCAAGTCGGCGAGAACCGCTTCAAGGCGGGCGACAGCGGCCGCGTAGGCGGTGTCGGCGGACGTCGCGTCCGGCCGCACCGGGGTGATCAGCAAGGTCTCCTGGGCGATGGCGTCGAAAACCGCGACCACAGACGGGCGCGCCATAACAGCGTCAGGCAGTCCGAGCGAGTCGGCCTTTTGCTCGCCTACCGGCTCGACCAGACGGATCATATCATAGCCGATGGCGCCGAACAGGCCGGCCGCCATGGGGGGCAGGACAGCCGGCAGGGTAATCGCGGACGCCGCCGTCAATGCGCGCAGTGAATCCAATGCAGGCCTGTCGTCAGGGGTGAACTCGTTCCTGGCGATCGCCTCGCCAGTTGCGATCTCTGCCCTGTCGGCGAACGCGCGCCACACCAAATCCGGTTTGAGGGCGATGATGGAATAGCGTCCGCGCCAGGCGCCGCCCTCAACAGACTCGAACAGGAAGCTATAGGGCGCGTTGCGGCCTATCTTGAGATAGGCCGAGACTGGCGTTTCGAGATCATCGATAACCCGGGTCCAAACCACCTGCGGCTGACCCACGCTATAGGTGTCGGCGAAGGCGGAAAAAGCCGGTTCAACGATCACGGCCTGCCCTGACACGGCCAGGCTCCTAAGACTTGGGCTTGAGCAGACCGGCGTCGTCTGCAACGCCAAGGGCCTGACGGGCTTGCTTCAGGTCTATGGTGGTCTTGATCTTCCTCTGGGCAGCGAGGGTGGTCGCCTCGCCGAGGTCATTGAACATGGCGCGCGTGATCTGCTCACGCCCTGCTTCGGCCAGGCCGGCGAGAGTCTCGGGAGAGGGTTCCTCGACCTTGTCGAGCTTGGCGATCACAAGCCCGGGCTTTGTGTCTTCCGCCACGACGATGTCGCCGGGTTTGGCCTGGAACAGATGGCCAAGCAGGTCATTGGAATAGGGGGGCGGCTGGCCCGGCGTCGTCGGCTGAGCGGCGGCGCGGGTTACGTTCGACGCCTGCGTCAGAGCGGCGCCGACCTCGGCGGCGGCGGCCTGCAGAGACTTGCCCTTCTTTATCTCTGAAACGAGGACGTCAGCCTTGGCGTGCAGCCGCTTATAAAGTTCGCGTGTCATGATCTGCTTGGTGACGAGGTCGCGGACCGTTTGGGCGCCGACCTGTTCGTCGAGGGTGAACAGGGTCGGCGGGATAACCTGGTCCACTTGGACAACCCAGTACTCGCCCTGCCCCATATCGATCACATCGCTCACGCCGCCCTGAGGTAGGCTGAACGCCTGCTGAAGCACTTTGGGGGGGATGTTTACACGCCGCCCGTCAAGCGTGCCTCCAGCCGAGAGGATCGGCGGCAAAGATACGACCTCAGCGCCCGCGGTCTTAGCGGCGCTGGCGAGGGGCGCCCCGCCGGAACGGGCGTCCTCATACTTCTGAACTATGTCATAGACCTTCTGTCTGGCGTCCTGCTGCTTCACCTCGGCTTCAATCTTGTCGCGGCTGTTCGTGAGGGTCGCGAGCTTTGCAGGGGTGATGTCGACGACCTTGATCACCGCCAGGGCCAGATCCCCCTGGATCGGGCCTGCGACCTCATTGACTTTGAGGCCAAAGGCCGCCTCGGCCACCTTGCGGTCGGCGATCGCGGACTTGGCGGTTGAAGGGAAGGTCGTCGCTTGGCCTCCCTCCGCTTTGGCCACGGTCACCGGATTGCCCCCCGCCTTCAAAGCCTTGGCGACCCGCTCGCCCGTCGCCATGTCCTTTACGGTGACCTCGAGCACGGTCCGCTTCTCGGGGACGGAAAGGGCGTCTTTTTCGAAATCAAACCGTTTCTGCACCTCCGCATCCGGCGCCGGGATCGTCAGGGCGAGCTTGGCGGCTGAGAAATTGGCGACGCTGAGCCTGCGCATCTCAGGCTTTGTCGCTTGGGCGGCGTTCTCCTTCAAGAAGGCGTTCAGGGCCGCATCCGTCGGTTTCGCAGGCTGATCGACGGTGCTGGGTCCAAGCACGAACCAACCGAAGTCCAGGCCCTGTTTTTGAATCGCCGCCTGCACCAGACCGTAGACGCGCGGCGCCTTAAGGGCTGCGGCGAGGCCCGCCAGATAATGGTGCTGGGCGACGGTGTCGCGAAACTCGGCGTCGGCTTCCGCTTCAGTAATATGGCGCGCGGCGAGCTGGCGCAGATAGGTGTCTTTATCGAATTGGCCTGTGATGGGATTGAAGAAGACCGTGATTTTGCGGATTTCGTTCGCCACCAGCTGATCGGAGGGCACGATTCCTTCAAGGTTCATCAGCGCGCCAAGCGCCTCGCTTGAGGCCAAACGCTCGGCAACATACCGGTCAAGGCCTGCCTTGACCGCATCATCGGTGGACATGGTCTGTCCCGACCGCTGGTCCTGACTTGCCTTCTCTTCATCGAAGGTCTGTTTGAATTGGGCCTTGGTGACCGGAGGGCGCGAGCCTGCCCTGACCACCAGATCGCTGAACCCGCCGGTGCGAAAGACGTCCTTGATCCCCCAGATGCCGAAGCTGACAATCAGAATGACGAGAAGGCCCGTGGCCAACGGTGATTTCGCGAAGGCGCGTATAGCGGAAAGCATGGATGGGTCTGACCTGATCGGCATGGCCGCGTGGGCGGCCGCCTCGCCGTATAGTCCGCCGGCTCGGGCGCTAGCAAGGCGCTCGCCGCCTCAGAGTGGTGACAAAGCCGCCGCGATCGCCTAGCCGAGGAGGCTAGGCTCCACGGGAAAGCCTTCGCCGACGCCGGAGACACCATGACACACCCGATGCGAGCGCTGATCGCCGGCAATTGGAAGATGAACGGATTGGAGGCCGCGATCCTCGAAGCGGAGCGGCTGGCAGACGCCTTGCAATCGGAGCCAGCGTCGGCGCGCGTCGCGCTGTGTCCGCCCGCAACCCTGATTTCCCGCATGGCCCATCGGCTGAAAGGCGGCGCCGTCGAGATCGGCGCCCAGGATATCTCTGCCGAAGCCTCAGGGGCTTATACCGGAGACATATCCGCAGCGATGGTGCGCGACGCCGGGGCGAGCCTGGTCGTTCTCGGCCATTCCGAGCGCCGCACCCTTCATGGCGAAGACGACGCCCTGGTGGCGCGAAAAGTCGAGGCGGCGCTCATTGGCGGCCTTGAGCCGATCGTTTGCGTCGGCGAGACCCTTGAGGAACGTAAGGACGGACGCGCCGAAACCGTCGTCCGGGGGCAGATTGAAGCGTCGCTGCCCCTGTCGCTGAACGACCGCGCCTTTGCGGTGGCCTATGAGCCCGTCTGGGCGATCGGGACGGGGCTCACCCCATCGTCCGAGGAAATCCTGACCCTTCACGACGTGATCCGCGAGGCGCTCTTGGCGCGCCTCGGCCCCATGGGCGGCCAAGCGCCGATTCTCTACGGGGGCTCGGTCAAGCCAGCCAACGCAGCCGAGATTTTAGCCTTGCCGAATGTGGGCGGCGCTCTGGTCGGCGGCGCCTCCTTGAAGGCCTCCGATTTTCTTCCAATTGTCCGGGCGGTTTAGGCGGCGCTCGAGGCCAGCGGCGTCCGAGGGCCAGGCTGAACGCCTTTGCGGCGTCTAGCGGCTATGGCGCATTTGCGCCAGGTCTGATAGAGCGCCCGATCGTTGCAAGTCAGGGGCCCGAAGCCCTATTTTCAGGCCGATCTCCGGCCTTTGGAAGACCCACCGCCGTGCTGCAAGCTTTTCTACTCATTGTCCTGATTTTTGTGTGCGTCGCCCTGGTCGGGGTGATCTTGCTGCAGCGCTCCGAGGGCGGTGCGCTAGGCATGGGCGGAGGGCCGTCGGGCTTCATGTCGACACGCGGCGTCGGGGATCTTCTGACGCGAACGACCGGGGTTCTGGCGGCCGCCTTCTTCGTACTCTGCCTCGCCCTGACCCTGATCATCGGCCGCGCCCATCGCGGTGACGCGGTGGTGGACAGGCTGAAGATTCAGGGCCTAGACCCGGCGGCTCTCGCCGCTCAGAGACCCGCCGCTGCGCCCGCTTCAACCACTCCATCGCCGGCGATCAATCCCGCCGCACCGATCCTAGAAGCGCCAAAGCCCGAGGTTCACACCGCGCCCGCCGCTCAGCCCCTCCTGTCGGCGCCGCCGCCTGTTGCTAAGCCTGCGGCTTCGGGCAATCCCCCAGCGCCGACCGCGCACTAGCCTTCAGGCTTCCACTTCGGACCTTACGCCCGGACGATTCGGGCGATAGGGTGAAACCCCATGGCCCGGTATATCTTCATCACCGGCGGCGTGGTCTCTTCGCTTGGAAAAGGTCTCGCGTCCGCCGCCCTCGGCGCGCTTCTCCAGGCCCGCGGTTATCGCGTGCGCCTCAGAAAACTCGACCCTTATCTCAACGTCGATCCCGGCACGATGAGCCCCTACCAGCACGGGGAGGTTTTTGTCACCGACGACGGCGCCGAGACCGACCTCGACCTTGGGCACTACGAGCGATTCACGGGCGTGAACGCGACCCGCGGCGACAACATCACCACAGGCCAGATCTACAAGACCATCCTTGAGAAGGAGCGCCGCGGCGACTACCTCGGCGCCACTGTGCAGGTGATCCCCCATGTCACCGATGAGATAAAGAAGTTCATCCTGTCGCCAGCCGTCGATGACGAGGGCAAGGACGTCGACTTCGTCCTCGTGGAAATCGGCGGCACCGTTGGGGATATCGAAGGCCTACCCTTCTTTGAGGCCATCCGGCAGCTTGGCCAGGAACTGCCGCGCCGTCACGCCGTGTTCATGCACCTGACGCTCTTGCCGTTCATCAAGACCGCCGGCGAGATGAAAACCAAGCCGACCCAGCATTCGGTGCGCGAGCTGCGCGCCATCGGGATTCAACCCGACATCCTCCTTTGCCGCTGCGAGCAGCCCATCTCTGAAGGGGATAAGCGAAAGATCGCCCAGTTCTGCAACGTGCGGCCGTCGGCGGTCATCCAGGCGCTCGACTCGGCCTCCATCTACACCGTGCCGCTCGACTATCATCGCGAGGGCCTCGACAGGGAGGTGCTCGACGCCTTTGGCGTGGTCGATGCGCCTGACCCCAATCTGGAACGCTGGAGCGGCATTTCGGACGCTATCGCGCACCCCGACGGGGAGGTCACCATCGCGGTGGTCGGCAAGTATACGGGATTTAAGGACGCCTATAAGTCCCTGGTCGAAGCTCTGGTGCACGGGGGCCTTGCCAACAATGTCAAGGTCAACTTGGATTGGATCGAGGGGGAAGTGTTCGAGGGCGAGCCGGCGAGTGTCACCGCCCGGCTCCAAGAGGTCGACGGCGTCCTGGTGCCTGGCGCCTTTGGCGAACGTGGGGCCGAAGGCATGATCCGTGCGGTCCAGTTCGCTCGCGAGCACGCCGTTCCTTATTTTGGGATCTGTTTTGGTATGCAGATGGCCATGATCGAAGCCGCCCGGAACCTGGCCGGCGTCGCCGAGGCGTCCTCCACCGAATTCGGCCCGACTGAGGAACCGGTCGTGGGGTTGATGACGGAATGGATGCGCGGCAACCAGATCGAGAGCCGGGGGGCTGACGACGACCTTGGCGGCACAATGCGGCTTGGGGCTTATGAGGCGCTCTTGGCCGCCTCTTCAAAGATTGCCGAAATCTATGGCGACACCACGATCCATGAGCGGCATCGGCACCGCTATGAGGTCAATACCAGCTACCGTGAGCCCTTGGAAAAGGCCGGCTTGACCTTCGCTGGCATGTCGCCCGACGGGCTGCTTCCAGAGACATGCGAGCGCGCCGACCATCCGTGGTTCGTGGGCGTGCAATATCACCCCGAGCTCAAGAGCCGACCGTTCGATCCGCATCCCTTGTTCAAAAGCTTCATCGCCGCGGCGGTGGAGCAGAGCCGTCTCGTCTAAACTGCCCGCTTCAGCCCTGCGATCAAAGGGTTGGATGGGCTCAATAAGGGTGCAGGCGATGATCAAGGCACGACCGGATGAGCAGTGAGGCGGAGGTGCGGCGTCTCGCCCTGGCGCTGCCCGAAGCCTACGAGGATACGCACCGGGGTCAGCCCTCCTTTCGGGTCAAGACGCGGATTTTCGCCATGTTGAGGCGAAGGTCGAGCGGCAAATCCCCGGGCCTCATCGTCAAGCTCGGTTCGGACGACCAGCATAATATGCTCTGCGCCTATCCCTTGGTGGTCGCGCCGTGGATCCACTATCCCCAGCACGGCTGGACACAGGTATGGCGAGACGACGCTGATGATCAGCTCTGCGCGCTTATCCTGCGCCTTGCCTGGCTGCACGTCGCGCCAAAACGCCTGCACGCGCTGCTCCAAGAAAAAGGCGGTCCCTAGACAAAGACCCTCGACCCAAGCCCTGGGCTGACGCCGCCGGCCGTTCTCTTTCCAAGCGGTGTTCGGGCCTGGACGGCGAAGCGCCTGGCTGGCGGCCCATCAGCATGCTCGGCCCTCAAACGGCGTACCTCTACAAGAAGATTTTCATCCCAATGTGGGTGTCCTCAAAACCCTGCCGTCTCCAAAACCGGAGGGCGTCGCTTCGCGTCTTGTCCGTGGAAAGCTCGACCAGGCCGCAGCCAGCCTCTCGCGCCAGTCGCATGCCCTCCGCCACGAGGGCGGCGCCAAGTCCCTGGCCGCGTTGGCTGCCGGCGATGCGAACGCTTTCGAACTGAGCTCGCCTGACGCCACGACGCGCCAACCCCGGGAGAATCGACATTTGCATGCAGCCTACGACAATCCCGTCCTGCTCCATCACGATGAAGCGTGTGGTCGGATCAGCGTCGATGTCCTGCAAAGCCTTAGCGTAGTTGGGATCGCCAAGCTGTTCACGCTGAGCGCCGAGCCTGTCGTCGGCGAGCAGACTGATGATGTAGGGAATGTCTTCAAGAAGGGCGTCGCGAAATATCATGCGCCAAGCTAGCACCTCTCGTCGCGGATGGTCACCTCCCGCACCTTCGACTTGCATTGCTGAGCGACTTGCATCATAAGCGCGACCTCGCCGGCCGAAGCTCTTCGGCCGGCGCTGTTATTTGAACGATAAGCCTGCCCGAGAGACTCCTATGGCTGTTCCCAAGCGAAAAGTATCGCCCTCGCGGCGGAACATGCGCCGCGCCCACCATGCGCTCGGCCCAAATAGTTATGTCGAGGACAGGGACACGGGTGAGCTGAAGCGCCCTCACCATATCGACCTGAAGACCGGCATGTACAAAGGTCGCCAGGTGATCACACCCAAGGACGAATAGACGTTCCTATGCGGGCTTCGGCGCGCATGACGCGGCCCGCGCGCCCCGCTTGACCAGAGCGGTCGCTGCTTGCGTTCATATCAACGGCGTTATGCCTTGAGATGGCGCGTATTACGGCTTTCCCCGCGCCAACCACTGGTCTATGCCGCGCCGCACCCTATCCGGGGATCTGAGGCCCTATGACTGACATTATCGACATCAGCGCTCGAGAGATTCTTGACAGCCGGGGCAATCCGACCGTCGAAGTGGACGTGACGCTCGAGGACGGCGGTTTCGGCCGGGTGGCGGTTCCGTCCGGCGCCTCGACCGGCGCCCATGAGGCGGCGGAGAAGCGTGACGGCGACAAGGCGCGCTACGGCGGCAAGGGCGTGCGATCGGCTGTCGATGCGGTCAACGGCGAGATTTTTGACGCCCTGGCCGGATTCGAGGCTGAAGATCAGCGGCGGCTCGACAGGGTGATGATCGAGCTTGACGGGACCCCGAACAAGAGCCGGCTCGGCGCCAACGCTATCTTGGGTGTCTCTTTGGCGACCGCCAAGGCGGCGGCTCAGTCATCGGCTCTGCCGCTTTACAAGTATGTGGGAGGGGTCAACGCCCGCATTCTCCCGGTGCCTCTGATGAACATCATCAACGGCGGCGTCCACGCCGACAATCCCATCGATATCCAGGAGTTCATGCTGGTTCCGGCAGGCGCGCCAAGCTTCGCTGAGGCGCTGCGAATGGGCGCAGAAATTTTTCATAGTCTGAAGTCCGCGCTCAAAGCGGCCGGACATAATACCAACGTCGGCGACGAGGGCGGCTTCGCGCCAAACATCGGATCGGCGCACGAGGCCCTGGCCTTCGTCATGACCGCGGCTGAATCCGCCGGTTACAAAGCCGGGCAGGACTTCTGGCTGGCCCTGGACGCGGCTTCAACGGAGTTCTTCAGGGACGGCAAATACGTGCTGGAGGGCGAGGGCAGGACGTTGGATCAGGCCGGCATGGTCGATTACCTTGAGGCCTTGGTGGACGCCTTCCCGATCCTCTCCATCGAAGATGGCTGCGCCGAGGACGATTTTGACGGCTGGAAACTGCTCACCGAGCGCCTTGGCGGCAGAATACAATTGGTTGGCGACGACCTCTTCGTCACCAATCCGGCGCGCCTATCGGACGGGATCAAGCGCGGCCTCGCCAACTCCATCCTGGTCAAGGTCAACCAAATCGGCACCTTGTCCGAGACCCTTGATGCGGTCGATATGGCTCAGCGCGCCCAATATACCGTGGTGATGAGCCACCGTTCGGGCGAAACCGAGGATACGACCATCGCCGACCTCGCGGTCGCCACCAACTGCGGTCAGATCAAGACCGGCTCGCTGGCCCGCTCCGACCGGCTCGCCAAGTATAACCAGTTGCTGCGCATCGAAGAGGCTCTCGATGATCAGGCCGTCTACGCGGGCCGCAGCGCCATCCGGGCGGCTTAAGCGCAAGGACGAACGCGCGTTCTCTATCAAAGGGCGTGCGGCGCTTGCGCCGGAGAGCGGCTCCGTTTTTTGGACCTGCGTGCAACGCGCCCGAGCCGCCATGGGGCGGGGCAGGGCGCCGCAATAGAGGGCCAGGCGATGGGACCCGCAACACAGGAGGGTGCGCAGATATGAACAGGGCAGTTCTGATCAGCCTCACCCTGCTTGCGGCGACGGCGTTCGCCCCCCAGACCAGCTTGGCTGAGACGGGGGCCCCGTCTCAGTCCGCCGTTCGCGCGAGCGCTCTGCATTTTCTGAACGACATTATGGCTACCAAATCCAACGACCAGCGGCTCTACATCTTGCTTGGCGGAGGGTTTTTGCGGCCGACCACCTACGGTGATCCGAAACGGTTCGTGTCGAACTGGCTCGCCGCCAATCCCGACGCCGTCGTGAAGGCCATATCGCGTATGATTATGACCAACACCATCACCCATAAGCAGGAGGAAATCGTCTATATCTGGATCGAAGACGGCGACCGGAGCTTGAATGTCGATCTGGTGCGCGCCGGGATATTCTCCGGGGCCGTAATGAACGATATGGTCGACAGTCAAGCGGGTCTGGACGAGCTTTTGAAGAGCGATCCAGAGCTCGCTGACGCTCGGGCAGAGATCGCAAAGGAGCGGGCCGCGGCGCCCCAGGACCGAACGGATCGTCTGATTCCGGAGGGTGAATACAAGGCGCGGATGCTTCGTATTGAGCGCGCCGAGCGCGAGGCGCGCGCTCAAAAGCTTGGCATCTGGTCAGACGCGATGAAGAACGCGCGCGAAACGGACGGCGTTCGATAGGGGGCCGGCTGGATCATGGGCGTGCACCGCCTCCAGGTTTTGCGCCCTATCAACCTCTCATTAAGCCTGATGGCGCGAAGATATTGGCGTTGGCTTTTTTGAGGACAACGTCGTGTTGGCACGTTTCAGGCCCTACCTGCCGACCGCTCTTCTTGCGCTCCTGATCTTTTATTTCGGCGTCAACGCCCTCACCGGCGAAAGGGGACTGCTGCACGGTCAGCTGCGCGAGGCGACGCTTACCGAGGATGTTAAGAAGCTTAAGGCTCTCAGGGCCGAGCGCGAGGAATTGCAGAGCGAGGTGCGGCTGCTGTCCGATGACAATCTTTCGCGAGATCTTCTCGAGGAGAAGGCTCGAACCATGCTTGGGTTCGCCGATCCTTCGGACTATGTGATCCGGAACCAGCAGTAGTCGCACAGCGTCGCTCTGCTGGCCCTGGCCAACGGAGGACGACATGGCGAGAGCCCCGGCGAAGAGGGCCACGACCGAGGCGAAACACGGCCAAAGCGAAGGCAGTCGGCCGAATAAAGCGCAGCTGCTCGACTGGTATCGCCATATGCTCCTGATCCGCCGGTTTGAGGAGAGGGCAGGGCAGCTCTACGGCATGGGCCTGATTGGCGGCTTCTGCCATCTTTACATCGGTCAGGAAGCCATCGCTGTGGGGATGCAGTCGATCAAGAAGCCGGGCGATCAGGTGATCACCGGCTATCGCGATCACGGCCATATGTTGGCGGCCGGAATGGCGCCCAACCACGTGATGGCTGAACTCACCGGACGCGCGGCAGGTAGCGCCCGCGGCAAGGGGGGCTCAATGCACATGTTTGACGTAGAGGCTGGGTTCTTCGGCGGTCACGGCATCGTCGGCGCCCAGGTTCCCCTCGGGTGCGGCCTGGCGTTCGCCAACCGCTACCGCGAAAATCGCCAAGTGAGCTTCACCTATTTCGGGGACGGCGCCGCTAATCAGGGACAGGTCTACGAATCCTTCAACATGGCTGAGCTTTGGAAGCTGCCCGTGGTGTTCGTGGTCGAGAACAACCAGTACGCCATGGGCACCTCCGTTGAGCGCAGCTCCTCAGAAACCCACCTCTTTAAACGCGGGCTTTCGTTCAACATACCCGGCGAAGCGGTCGACGGCATGGACGTGCAGGCTGTCGCTGAGGCCGGCGCCAAGGCGGCCGAATTCGCGCGCTCTGGCAAGGGTCCTTATATTCTTGAAATGAAGACCTATCGCTATCGCGGGCACTCGATGAGCGATCCGGCCAAATACCGCACGCGCGAGGAAGTGGACGAGGTCCGCAAAACCCGCGATCCCATCGACCATCTTCGCGAGAAGCTGCAGTCGCTCGGCTATAGCGACGAGGAGGCGATGAAGCAGATCGATGCCGAGGTTAAGAAAATTGTCGCCGACGCCGCAGAATTCGCCCGAACCGCGCCAGAACCCGACCCTGCCGAGCTCTACACAGACGTCTATGCGGAGGCTTGAAGGTGGCGGACCCGACTAAACCGCCGCGCTGGGTCTTTACCCTGACCTGCGTCGCCTTCTTCGTTTTGGCGATCTTCAGCCATTTTGCAGTTGATCCCCTGGGCGCCTGGCTAGAGCGGATTCATGCGCCGATCTACGCCGACATCCTGCTCGACCTCATGACGGTCGCGTTGATTGCGGGGGTCTGCGCCGGAGGTTTCTTCTGGCGGTTCGGCGTCGCCATAGGGTTGCAGCGGAACCTTGCCTCCGCCTTCACCATCATCTTTGCGTCCTGGCTGATCCTGTCTTTCCTGCAAATGGGCCTGAGGTTCCAGTGGGCCCCCGTCGTGTGGGGGCTCGCCCCTTATTCCGCCGCCGAGCTGATGGTCGGCAGCCTGCTTGTCTGCGGTGCGGTCTTTCTGGCCGCCAGGGCGCTCACCCTGCCAGTCGTACGCCGCCATGCGGCCGCCGGAGTAAGTTGACATGACCGACGTGCTGATGCCCGCCCTCTCGCCGACGATGGAGGAGGGCACCCTTTCGAAGTGGAACATCAAGAAGGGCGACACCGTGCGCGCCGGCGATGTGATCGCCGAGATCGAGACGGACAAGGCCACCATGGAGGTGGAGGCTGTCGACGAAGGGGTGGTGGAGGAGATCCTGATCCCTGCGGGAACTGAAGGCGTAAGGGTCAATGCGACCATCGCCCGGCTAAAGGGCGATGGGGATCACGCGGCCAAGGCCAGTGCGCCGAAAAAGGAACAGCCCGCCCTGCCGGCGCGGTCCACACCAAACATGAACGGCGCCGACGCCAAGGCCCGCGATCTCCAAACCGCGCCCAGTGAGGCGCCCGCAGCAGGATCGGGAGGAACTGAGCCGCTCGCCAAAACCTCGCCCCTGGCCGATTCTGGCCTCCCAGCCGGCGTGAAGATGAAAAAGGTCTCGGTGCGCGACGCCCTGCGCGACGCCATTGCCGAAGAGATGCGGCGCGACGGCGAGGTCTTTCTCATCGGCGAGGAGGTCGCCCAATACCAGGGCGCCTATAAGGTGTCTCGGGATCTCTTACAGGAGTTCGGCGACAAGCGGGTCGTGGACACGCCCATCACCGAATACGGCTTCGCCGGGCTTGGCGTCGGTGCCGCATTCGCCGGATTAAAGCCGATCGTTGAGTTTATGACCTTCAACTTCGCCATGCAGGCCATCGACGCCATCGTCAACGGCGCCGCCAAACAGCGCTATATGTCTGGAGGGCAGGTCAGCGCGCCGATCGTGTTCCGCGGGCCGAACGGGGCGGCGGCGCGGGTGGCGGCCCAGCATAGCCAGGACTATTCGGCCTGGTACGGTTCTGTACCCGGCTTGAAAGTGATCGCCCCTTACGACGCGGCCGACGCCAAGGGCCTGCTCAAAGCGGCCATCCGCGATCCGGATCCCGTCGTATTTCTTGAAAACGAAATGCTCTACGGCCTTGAATTCGACGTGCCTGATGATCCGGACTTCGTCCTGCCGATCGGCAAAGCGCGCGTGCGCCGCGTGGGCAGGGACGTCACCATCACCGCTCACTCACGCATGGTCGGTCTGGCGCTGCAAGCGGCCGAGCAGCTGGCTGGCGAGGGGATTGACGCGGAGGTCATCGACCTGCGGACCCTTCGTCCGCTTGATCATGAGACGATTGTCGAAAGCGTAAAGAAGACCAACCGAATTGTCTCGGTCGAGGAAGGCTGGGGCGCCTTTGGCGTCGGCGCCGAGGTCTGCCAGCGCGTGACCGAGAACGCGTTTGATTGGCTCGATGCACCGCCCACCCGGGTTCATGGCGAGGACGTGCCCATGCCCTACGCCGCCAACCTCGAGGCCCTCGCCCTCCCCACCGTGGACAAGATCGTCGCCGCGGTGAAGGCGGTGACATACACGTGAGCACGGCCCTCATCTGGAGAGCCGGCGGCTGTCACTGCAACAGCGTTAGGTTCGAGGCGGCGTTGCCGGACCGGGTCACAGCGCAGGCCTGCAACTGTTCCATGTGCGAAAAGGTGGGATATGTGCACATCATCATCCCGCAAACCCGGTTCCGCCTGCTCGAGGGACAGGATCACCTGACCGATTACACATTCAATTCTGGCGTCGCCCACCATTTGTTCTGCCGAATCTGCGGCGTGAAAAGCTTCTACCGTCCGCGCAGCAATCCCGACGGCTGGTCGGTGAACGCAAGATGCCTCGACGATGTTTCGACGCTGACGATCGACATTGAGCCTTTCGACGGGCGCCATTGGGAGCAGCACGCCGCCGCACTGGCCCACCTCAGCCGCGAACCCTCCATCCGCAAGGATGCCTCCATATGACCGACGTTCTGATGCCTGCCCTTTCGCCAACCATGGAGGAGGGGGTCCTTGCCAAATGGACGATCCGGGAGGGCGACACGGTCAAGGCAGGCGATGTGATCGCCGAGATCGAAACGGATAAGGCCACTATGGAAGTCGAGGCCGTCGATGAGGGGGTGGTCGATCAGATCCTCGTCCCCGCCGGCACGGAGGGGGTGAAGGTCAACACCCCCATCGCCCGACTGAAGGGGCCGGACGATCGTTCTGCTCCGAAAAAGGCCGCGCCTTTAGAGCCTGAGGCCGCGCCGGCGAAACCAACGCCGCCGCCCATCATTGCCCCGGCTGCGCCGCCGCCTGCCAAGGTAGAACCGAGGATGCCGACGCAGACCAGCGAGGGAGGCGCCAAAGCCCCGCGTGTTTTCGCTACCCCGCTCGCGAGACGGATCGCCGCACAGACCGGCGTCGATCTGAACGGCCTGAAGGGCTCAGGTCCCCATGGCCGCATTATCAGGAGCGATGTCGAGCAGGTCGAAGGCGCACAGGAGGCTGAGACCGCCAAGGCCCAACCGGCGTTTGAGCCTCGCAAGATCCAATCGTTAGAGCAGATGGGCATCCCCGCGGGCTCATATGACCTCGTCCCTCTTGACGGGATGCGCAAGACCATCGCGAGGCGCATGAGCGACAGCTTCCGCGACGTGCCGCACTTCCCCTTGACGATCGACCTCCAAATCGACCGGCTGCTCGAGGCCCGCATCCGCATCAACACGGCGCTTGAGCAAAGAGGGGTTAAGGTCAGCGTCAACGATATCATCATTAAGGCCGCGGCGATGGCGCTGAAGCGCGTCCCGGAGGCCAACGCCAGCTACACGCCTGCAGGTTTTGCTCTGCACCACAACGCCGATATTGCTGTCGCGGTGGCGCTCGAACACGGCCTGATCACACCGATCGTCCGCAAGGCCGAGACCAAGACCTTGAGTGAAATCGCGCTCGAAATGCAGGATCTGGCGGCGCGCGCACGTGAGCGAAAGCTGAAGCCGGAAGAGTTCCAAGGAGGCACCTTCTCGGTCTCCAACCTTGGCATGTTCGGCATAAAAAGCTTCGCCTCCATCATCAACGAACCGCAGGGCGCGATTTTGTCTGTCGGGGTCGGCGAGAAACGTCCGGTCGTTCGGGGCGACACGCTTGAGATCGCCTCGGTAATGAGCGTCACCCTGACGTGCGACCATCGTGTGGTGGACGGCGCCATCGGAGCGCGTTTCCTGCACGCGTTCAAAGGCTTCGTCGAAGACCCTGTCACCATGCTGTCTTAGGAGACTCTGATGCCGATTACTGATTTTGCCGCCAAGGCGTTGGATGGCCGTGACGCGCCCCTGAGCGAGCACAAGGGCGAGGTCCTTTTAGTCGTCAACGTCGCCTCCAAATGCGGGCTTACGCCTCAGTACGAGGGCCTTGAGGCCCTACAGAAGCGGTTCCACGGCAAGGGCTTCAATGTCCTTGGCTTTCCTTGCAATCAGTTCGGCGGCCAAGAGCCTGGAACCTCAGATGAAATCGGCGCCTTCTGCACGACCAACTTTGGGGTGAGCTTCCCGATGTACGCCAAGATCGAGGTCAACGGCGCGGACGCCGATCCGCTCTATAAGTGGCTAAAGGGCGAGAAGAAGGGTGTGCTTGGCACCGAGGCGATCAAATGGAACTTCACCAAGTTCCTCGTCGGCCGGGATGGCGAGGTGATCGAGCGCTTTGCGCCGACGACCGAACCAAAGGATATCGCTGCGGCTATTGAAAAGGCGCTTTAGCGCATGGCTGCCGCGTTCGACCTCGTTGTCATCGGCTCAGGTCCAGGGGGCTACGTGGCTGCGATCAGAGCCAGCCAGCTCGGCCTAAAGACCGCGATCGTCGAGCGGGACCTGCTCGGCGGCGTCTGTCTGAACTGGGGGTGCATTCCCACAAAGGCGCTGCTGAAATCCGGCGAGGTGTTCGAACAGCTCAGTCATTTGGACGCCTATGGCCTTGGGGCGAGCGCGCCGAGGTTTGACTTCGCCAAGGTCGTTGAACGTTCTCGCGGCGTGGCCAAGCAGCTCAACCAAGGCGTCGCCTTCCTGATGAAGAAGCATAAAATCGAGGTGATCGAGGGCGAGGCGCGGCTCGAAAAGGGCGAGGCTGCGCCCAAGGTGGTCATCACACTGAAAGCGGGCGGCGAGCGCATTGTGCAAGCCAAGAATGTGATCCTCGCGACCGGCGCCCGGGCGCGGGAAATCGCTGACCTGGGCCTGGTCGCCGATGGCGACCGCATCTGGACCTATCGTCAGGCTATGATCCCCAAGGCGTGTCCAAAGTCGCTTCTTGTGGTGGGTTCTGGGGCCATCGGCATCGAGTTCGCGAGTTTCTATCGCGCCCTTGGGTCTGACGTGACGGTGATTGAGGCCCTCGATCGAATTTTACCGGTCGAGGACGAGGAGATTTCCAAGGCGGCGCTTAAGGCGTTCGAGCGTCGGGGCCTTAAATTCCGTGTCGGCGCAAAGGTCGTCAAGCTCTCAAGGTCCGACACCGGTGTCGAACTCGTCTTGGAATCAGGCGCCAAGAGCGAGGTCCTCAGGGCTGAGGCAGCGATTGTCGCGGTCGGCATCGATGGCAATGTGGAGAACCTCGGCCTTGAAGCGCTCGGCGTGAAACTCGATCGCGGTCATGTCGCCACCGATGCGCACGCCTTGACCAATGTCCCTGGGCTCTACGCCATCGGCGATGTCGCCGGCCCTCCCTGGCTTGCGCACAAGGCCAGCCATGAGGCGATCCATTGCGTTGAAGGTATCGCCGGAGAAACCGGGCCGACTATCCCGGCGCCGATACCTGGCTGTACATACTCGACGCCGCAGATCGCTTCGGTCGGCCTTACCGAAGCCCAGGCCAAGGCGGCGGCCCGAAAGGTCAAAATCGGCCGCTTCCCCTTTCGGGTCAACGGCAAGGCCATCGCGTCAGGCGAACTGGAAGGCCTGGTCAAGACCGTCTTTGACGAAGAAACCGGGGCCCTGATCGGCGCGCACATGATCGGCGCAGAGGTCACAGAGATGATCCAGGGCTTTGCCTTAGCGATGACGCTCGAGGCCACCGAGGCTGAGCTCTTCGCGACGGTCTTCCCCCATCCGACCATGAGCGAGGCGATGCATGAGGCGTCGCTCGACGCCTACGGTATGGCGCTGCACCTTTAGCGCCCGCGCCGGGCTTAACGTCAGCCCGGGGGCCCTGCGCCAGGACAGGCGGAGGATGGTTTTCGGGCGAGGGTCGCGATCTGGTCCAGCCAAAGCGTGCGGATGTCATTGTGCGCCAGATGCGGGGCGGTGGTCGGAACCCTCCAAAGGGTGCAAGCCTTCAGGCGCGTGCAGGCGCTGGCGGAAAGCGTGTCACCGGCGAGCGAAAACATAACCACGGGAATATCGGGACCAGGATCGGACGCCGGAGCCAACGCGGCCCGTATGGCGCGATCATAGCCCAAGACCCATCCGAGGCTCGCGCGCCGCGGCTTCAGCGCGGGATCGTTTTTGCGCCAGACTTCGGCGAGCTCGGCGCGCGCCGGATCGAGGCCAGAGCGGGGAGGGCGGCCAAGCCGCGGCTGGCCGTCCCCGGGCAAGGGAGCCCAGCCGACGCGGAGCCGCTGGGCCCAGGCCGCGGCCGCTTCAAGCTGCTCGGGCGAGAGCTTAATGTCCGCTGTCGCGAGGCCGAGGGTTGGCGAGGCGATCACTGCGGCTGAAACCCCTGGAGCATGGCCTTCGCCAAGCGCGCGCAGGGCGAGGGTTGCGCCAAGGCCCTCACCAACCAGGACAAGCGGGAGCGTTCGCGGACGAATGAGTTGGTTGATCGTCTGCGCCAGGACGCCCGTCGACGGATCGAGGGCTTCAGAACCACCGCTCGCGGCGTCGACGACCCAGACCGTATAGCCGCGGGCGAGGAGGTCATTGGCTGTCTCGAACCAGATCTCGGCGGGCTCGTCCCGGTCTGGCAACACCAGGATCGATGCGCAGGGAACCAAGGGTGGGCTGGCAACGCCATAGCGAAGCTCAGTGCGGTCTGCCAAAACAAGACGTCCCCAGGCCCAGCCCCTCGGCGCATAAAACCGCGTCGAGAGGGAGGTTGGCGGCGCAGGCCCGGATCGGTTGTCTGCGGCTTGATCGCACCCGGCGGCTAATCCCAAGACCGCCGCAAGGACGGCGCCAAAGGCCACGGCTTGATCCGGGCGCCGGAACATCCGATTTAACCTCCTCACGAGGTGACATTCGCGCATGGCCACGATCATAGACACAACCTTGGCCAGAGCTTTGCGGCATCCCGAAAAGCGCGAACGTCCCGAAACCCCTGTGCTTAAGAAGCCTGACTGGCTGCGCGTGCGCGCGCCGGGATCGCCCGGATATCAGGCGACGCGCGCGATCGTGAAGGCGGGGGGGCTCACCACGGTCTGCGAGGAAGCCGCCTGCCCCAACATTGGCGAGTGCTGGAGCCAGAGCCACGCCACCATGATGATCATGGGCGATGTTTGCACCCGCGCGTGCGCCTTCTGCAATGTCGCGACGGGCATACCGGCCCCGCTTGATCCCACAGAGCCGGCCCGCGTCGCCGAAGCGGTTCGCAAGATGGGCCTCAAGCATGTGGTGATTACCTCGGTCGACCGGGACGATCTCGAAGACGGAGGGGCCCTTCATTTCGCGGCCGTTGTACGCGCCATCCGCGCTGAGACGCCGACGACGACGATCGAAATTCTGACCCCGGACTTCCTGCGCAAGCCCAATACGGCGCCCGAAACGGTCATCGACGCGCGGCCCGACGTGTTCAACCATAACCTCGAGACCGTCCCGCGCCTCTATCTCAAGATCCGGCCCGGCGCCCGCTATTACCATTCGCTCCGCCTGCTCGAGCGCGTGAAGGCGCGAGATCCTGCGCAGTTCACCAAGTCCGGCCTCATGGTCGGCCTCGGTGAAAGCAAGGAGGAGGTCATGCAGGTGATGGATGACATGCGTTCGGCAGGCGTAGATTTCATTACCATCGGCCAATACCTGCAGCCGACGCGCCGCCACGCGCCGATTGACCGCTTTGTCACCCCTGAAGAGTTCGAGGCGCTTGACGCGATCGCTCGGGCCAAGGGGTTCTTGATGGTGTCATCGAGCCCCTTGACTCGCTCGAGCCATCATGCGGGCGAAGACTTTCAGAGGTTGCGCGCCGCTCGCGAGGCTCATTTGGCCGGCCATGGCTCTGCAAGGGAGTAGGACGCGCCTTGGCCCGCTATCACGTCGTCCGCGTCTTGCCGTACACGCCTGACGCCCTGTTCGACCTGGTAGGCGACGTGGCGCGCTATCCGGAGTTCATTCGCTGGATTACTGCCATGGAGGCTGGTCCGGTGAAAGCGCTCGAGCCAGGGGTGACGGTGCTCGACGCTGAGGCGGCGGTCGGCTTCTCATTTTTGAAGGAGCGATTTTCGACCCGGGTGAAGCGCGATCAGCACCGGCGCCAAATCGACGTCAGCTTGCTGTCGGGTCCGTTCAAGCACCTCTACAATCGATGGAAGTTTCTTCCTCATCCCGATGGCGCAGAGATCGTTTTCGATATTGATTTCGAGTTCAAGTCGCGTGTTCTGGACATAATGCTCAAGGCCAATTTCGCCGCCGCCGTCGAGAAGCTGATCAGCAGCTTTGAGGACCGCGCCAAAGCGCTCTACGATTAGCGCCGCGCCGTTAAATCCGGCTGCGCAACAGCTCCAGGGCGATATGCACGCTCGCCATCCGGATTTGGCTACGGCCGATGTCCCCAAACCTCTCCAGCCGGTGGAGGATGGGACCGTTGGATCTGGCCGTCGCGAAATGCACAGTTCCGACCGGCTTCATCGGAGAGCCGCCGCCTGGTCCGGCGACGCCGGTCACGGCGACCGCGATATGGGCGTCCGACGCCTCCAGCGCGCCCTCGGCCATAAAGCGGGCCACGGGCTCAGATACGGCCCCAACGTCGGCGATCAGGTCGCCGGGCACGCCCAGAAGCGCCTGCTTGGCGCGGTTTGAGTAGGTTACAAACCCGCGGTCGACAACATCGGACGATCCTGCGATCTCGGTCAACGCGCCCGCGACCATTCCGCCGGTGCAGCTCTCTGCCGTCACGATGCGAACGCGCCGTTCTCGACACTCATCTAACAACAGCCGAGCCAACGAGAGGATCTCGAGCGGGAATACGCTGTCTTCCATGGCGCTCATCTCCCCTTGGGATCCGGGTTTTCGGTGCGCCAAAGGCCTCGCCAGCATCGGACGCCTGCGCCGCGTCGCTTGGCCTTATCCACCCCAACCCCGCCTCGCGGCCCTCGCCGTTCGCTATGGCGTAAACCCAGGGCTCTCATTAGCCTGGCAATTCGACCGTGGCGATGGCCTGCGCCGCCAGGCCTTCGCTGCGCCCTGTGAACCCCATGCCCTCCGTCGTCGTGGCTTTGACGCTGATATGATCAAGAGGTAGGTCCAAAAGCGCCGCCAGCCGGGCGCGCATCGCCTCGCGATGCGGCTTGATCCGCGGTTGCTCGCAGATCAAGGTGACGTCGACACCCGTGATCCTGCCGCCGCGCTGATGGACAAGTTCTGCGGCGTGACGCAGGAAGATGTCCGAAGCCGCGCCCCGCCATTTCGGATCGCTCGGCGGGAAATGGTCGCCGATGTCGCCGGCGGCGACGGCGCCCAAGATCGCGTCGGTCAGGGCATGAAGGCCGGCGTCAGCATCGGAATGACCGATCAGGGTCAAGTCATGCTCGACCTTGACCCCGCAAAGCCAGACCCCGTCGCCAGGACCAAAGCGGTGGGCGTCGAAGCCCTGACCTACACGAGTAATGCGCGCAACCTCAGCGAGGCGTTCGACCATCGCAAAATCCTCTGGGTGGGTAATCTTGATCAGAGCCGGATCGCCGGGGATAAGCACGACACGCCCGCCGGCCGACTCAAGCACGGCCGCGTCGTCCGTGGCGGCCGCCGCGTTTGACCAGCGGGTGTAAGCGTCGCGAAGCGGCTCAAGTCGGAAGGCCTGCGGCGTCTGAGCGCGCCAAAGCCCCTCTCGGTCGACCGTGGCGACCTGCCCGGCGCGTTCGCGCTTGAGGGTATCGGCGACCGGGAGGGCGGGTAGGGCCCCGTCCGCGCTGTTCAGGGCGTCCAACAAGGCATGAATATGCGCGGGGGTCAGCAGGGGACGGGCTGCGTCATGGATCATAACCGCCTCAACCTCGCCGATGGCGGCCAGCCCCGCCCGAACCGACTCTGTCCGTGACGCGCCGCCGCACACCAGGATGACGCCCTCTCCGAGCCAGCGCCGAGCTTGGTCTTCCTGTCCCGCGGCGACCACCACCACCACAGGATCAGCGCCCGCCGCCTTGAAGCTGTCCACCGACCAGCGGGCAATCGCCCGACCTTTGAGCATGCGCCATTGTTTGGGCGCGCCGCCAGCACGGCTGCCTGTTCCAGCGGCGACGATCACAGCGGCGAAATTCATGGCCGTATCTGCCTCAGCGGGCGGGTCCCTGTCCAGCGCCTCGGGAGCTTGCCTGAAATTTAGGCGTTGCCGATGACGCATTTCCGTGCACAGCATAGGGCGGAGTTTTTAATGCCCTCGACCTTGACCCGCTTAGCGCCAGCGCCGGAAGCCCTTAGGGCCGCCGCTTTTGACCTTGGGCCGAACCCTTCGCTGGTGTTCACGTCCGATGGACAGTTGCGGCTTGCGAACGAAGCCGCCGAGCGTTTCTTCGGCCAGTCTTTGGGCCTTCTTCGCCGTCATACCCTGTCCGCCGCCTTACCGAGCGACAGCGTCCTGCCAGGTTTACTGGTCCGCGCGACCCGCGAAGGCTCGGTCGTACGCGAACGTGAGCTTGAAATTGTCATCCCGGATCACCCTCCGTTTGAAGCCGAGGTTGCAGCGGCGCCCTTACCGGACGGACTGGTCCAGATGACGCTGACTGTTCGAAGCAACAGTCCGACCGCAGAACGTACTGCAGACACCCTGCGCTCGGTCGCAGGAATGGGTCGGACCCTAGCCCATGAGATCAAAAACCCGCTTGCAGGCATTAGAGGCGCCGCCCAGCTGCTTTCTCACGGCGCCAGTGCAGAAGATGCCGCCCTCGCCCAGCTCATCGTCGACGAAACCGATCGGATCAGACGCCTGATCGATCGAGTTGAAGCCTTCTCAGATGAACGGCCGCCCTCGCGTCAGGCGGTGAACATTCATCGCATTTTAGATCGGGTTCGGGTGCTTATGGCGGCCGGGATCGGGGACAAGCTTACCTTTCGGGAGTCCTACGATCCGTCTTTGCCGCACGCCTGGGGCGATGAGGACCAATTGATCCAGGTCTTCCTCAACCTCGTCAAGAACGCCGCAGAGGCCGCAGACAGCCGCGGAGACGGGCGTGGCGAGGTGACGATCGCCACCGGTTATCGCCATAACTCACCGAGCACGCCCCTGGAAGTCCGGGTTCAGGACAACGGCCCGGGCATTGCTCCGCACATGCGCGAGCGGCTCTTCCACCCGTTTGTCACGACCAAGGTGACGGGCGCAGGCCTTGGACTGACCTTGGTGGCCAAGCTGGTCGCAGACCATCAAGGCCTTATCGATTTCGAGAGCGAGCCTGGCCGCACCGTGTTTCGGGTGCTGCTCCCGCGACGTGCGCTCAACTCCTCAGCCGTAATTGGCCGGCCTATTGCCCGCGTGAAAGCCCCTTCATGACGACATCTCGCAAAGTCCTTATCGCCGACGACGACGCTTCGATCCGGCTTGTTCTCAGCCAGGCCTTTGCACGCGCCGGCTTTCAGGTACGTGCAACCGGCGCGGCCGCCACCTTGTTGAAATGGGTGTCGGAGGGCGAGGGAGACCTTGTGGTCTCTGATGTGATGATGCCCGATGAAAACGTGTTTGAGGTGCTGCCGCGGATCCGCAAACTGCGGCCCAAGCTGCCCATTATCATCATGAGCGCGCAGAACACGCTCCTGACGGCGGTCAGCGCCGCGGAAACCGGCGCCTTTGAGTATATGCCAAAACCGTTCGACCTTGAGGATATGATCTCTGCCGCGCGGCGCGCGCTTGCGCGGCCCGCGTCTGTGGAACCTGCCCAAACCAAGGCGCGCGCCGCGCGTGATGAGCGGTTGCCCTTGATTGGCCGTTCGGCGCCGATGCAGGAGGTCTACCGGACTTTGGCCAGACTTGTCGGCGCGGAGCTGACCGTCTTGATCCTGGGCGAATCTGGGGCCGGCAAGGAGCTTGCGGCGCGCGCCCTGCACGATCTTGGCAAGCGGCGCGATGGGCGGTTTGTGGTGGTCCACCTGGCTGCAACGCCCCGCGAACGTGTCGAGTCCGAGCTGTTCGGGCGGGATGGGGAGACCGGCAAGCTCGTCGAGGCTGATGGCGGCACGCTCTTTCTCGATGAGATCGGCGACCTGCCCCTCGACGCCCAAACCCGCCTCCTCAGGGTAATCGACGGCTCGGAAAAGGCGATCAACCCTAAGACCGGGCGGCCCGCCGACGCACGGCTGATCGCCGCCACCAACCGTGACCTCCGGAGCCTCATTCGCCAGGGGCTGTTCCGAGAGGACCTGTTCTTCCGCCTTAACGTCGCGCCGCTGCGTTTGCCGCCGCTTCGGGACAGACTTGAAGACATTCCGGATCTGGCCCGCGCTTTTCTGCTTCGCGCCCACCGCGAAGGCCTTCCGGCCAAGGGTCTGGATGAGGGCGCGATCGAGCGGTTGAAGCGCCATACCTGGCCCGGCAACGTTCGTGAGCTTGAAAACCTCATGCGCCGCGTCGCAGCCCTTTATGCTGAGGACACCATCACTGCGCGGGTTGTGGAACGGGAATTCCAGGATCACGCGACCGCGGCCCCGGCTGAGCCGACTGCGACGCTTGAGGACTTGATCGAGCGCAAGCTCGCGTCAGAATTCCTCGACGCCCCGGGGGGCATGCCGCCGCCAGGCCTCTACGACCGCGTGGTTGAGGAGGTCAGTCGCCCGCTTATTCGCCTTACCCTCGACGCAACCCGAGGCAACCAGGTTCGGGCGGCCGAGGTTTTAGGCCTCAACCGAAACACCCTGCGTAAGAAGATCAGCGACCTTGGGCTCGAGGCGGTGCGCGGAGGCCGGCGCGCCTAATCTGTCGTTTCAAGGCTCAGAGGCGAATATCGGCGATCATTTGCCATCGCTTCTGATCCCGCCGGGCTGGCGCCCGGCATGGATCAAGGCTGTTGACGGATCGCTTGGCCCCGTCGGCATGCGGCGTTGGGCGCGATTACCGTCCGCCGGCGCGTTTCATTCAATGTCTGGCCTGCGTGAGGGTATGCGCCTTGCCTATGGCGCCGCGCCGCTCTGACCCAGGGCTACCCGAGCCGGTTAACTCAGGGCGTCCAACCCGCGGCGAAGATCAGCGATAAGATCTTGCGGATCCTCAAGACCGATGTTCAAGCGAATCAGGGGGCCCTCGAACGCCAACGGGCCACAGCTGCGCTTGATCTGCGGATCGCAGTGAGTGGCCAGGCTCTCAAAACCGCCCCAGGAGAAGCCGAGACCGAAAAGCTCAAGGGTGTTGAGAAAGGCCTCGACTGCCGATCGGCCTTCGGGACGGAGCACCGCGCCAAAAAGTCCCGCTGCGCCGGTGAAGTCGCGTCGCCAGATGAGATGACCCGGGTCGCCGGGCAGGGCAGGATGGAGCACCCGCTGCACCTCAGGCTGGCGGGCCAACCAGTCGGCCACAGCTAAACCGCTCTCCCCGTGCCTCTTCAGCCGCACCTCAAGGGTGCGCAGCCCGCGCAGCCCCTGGAAGGCGTCATCCGGAGACACCGAAGCGCCCGTATCCTTGACGAAGGTCGCGAGCTTTTCAGCAACCTCTGCGTCGTTGGTCGCCACCGAACCTAAGAAGACGTCGGAATGGCCGCACACGTATTTGGTCAGGGCCTGGATCGACAGGGAGACCCCGTGATCCGTTGGGCGAAACAGCAGGCCCGAAGCCCAGGTGTTGTCAACCGCGGTAAGAATCCCTCGCGCCTGCGCCGCCCGTGAAATGGCCGGGACGTCCAGCATCTCGAAGGTTTGTGAACCGGGGCTTTCCAGAAAGATCAGCCGGGTCGCGGGACCCGCGAGGGCGATGATGTCTTCAGCCGTCGCCGTCGGGGAAAAATAACGCACCGAAACAGCCATCCGGTTCAAATAGCCGTCGCAGAACCGGCGGGTCGGACCATAGACGCTATCGACAACCAGCACCTCGTCTCCGGCGCTGACAACAGCCGAGAGCGCGCCGGTCACAGCCGAGAGCCCCGAGGTGAAGAGCTCCACATAGGCTGCGCGCTCGAGGGTTTTTAAGCCGTCGACAAGGGCTTCATGGACCGCGTGGGCGTTCATACCGTAGGTGGGCTGGTCCGCGGCATAGAGGCTCGATGCGTCGGGCATCAGCACCGTTGATCCACGCTGCAACGGGGGCGCGACCGTGCGCGTTCGCATCGGCGCCCCGCTCGGACCGGCCCGGATCAAGCGTGTAGCGATGCGGCGGGGATCGTCCTTGGACACCATTTCAACGGCCCGTTCCGACGACGCGCCGGAGCGGTGCATCCCTTGCCGGACTGAGATCTTTAGGCTGAGCCGTTTAGTCAATGGGGCCGAAGACGACAACCCCTCGGCGAAGGCCAGGGCTTGCCCCCGCGTCTTCGGGACGACCCGTCAGGACCGGGAGCCGGAGGGCGGTATGGCTTTTCGCATCGCGCACCGGCGCCGGCCAGGGCCGGACCAGCGCCGATGTTCGGCGTCCATGACCGGCTGCAAGGCGCGCGGCAGATCAGCCGCATCGACAGTTCGATAACCCTGGCGTTGGTAGTAGGGCCCATTGAACGGCACATCGCAGAAGGTCGTCAGGAACACCTGATCTAGGCCGAGCGCCTGAGCGCCGGCTTCCGCCCTCGCAAGCAAGGCGTGTCCGACCCCCTGGCGTTGGCGCTCGTAAGCGACCGCGAGCTGATAAACGAACAAAAGATCATCATGGACGCCCGCAGCCAGGAAACCGAACGGTTGATCCTGCCGATCGACGCTGACCCAAAGACTGCTGCTGGCGCAATGCGGCTCCCAGGCTTTTGCCTCAGGCAAGGGCTCGATCGACACATCCTCCATGCCAATTTCGGCGAAACGCCGTCCGGCGGAGCGTTCGATGGCAGGAAGCAGGATGCAATCTGAGTTGGTCGCCAGACGCACTCTCATCCGGTTATGACTGGAGCGCCCTCCGTAGCGCCCCATTCCGCCCAAGATCCATCGTAAACCGCCGTGCGCCAGCGGCCCAGTCGCGCGAGGGCGAGGGCCAACACGCTGGCGGTGATCCCCGAACCGCAGCTGGTCACGATCGGGTGTTTGATATCGACGCCGGCCGTTTCGAACACCTCTGTCAGCGCCGCCTTGGACTTCATCGTGCCATCGGGCGCGATCATCTCGCTCATCGGAACGCTGAGGGCTCCTGGCATATGGCCCGCCTTAACCCCTGGCCGCGGTTCGGGCGTCTCGCCCCGGAAGCGTGCGGCGGGTCGGGCGTCGACGATTTGTTCGCGACGGCTCTCAAGGGCGCGCGCCACCTGGCTTCGATCGCGCACGAGATCGTGGGCGACGCGCACCGTAAAGTGGCGCTCACGCAAGTCTGGCGCCCGGTCAGTGGTCGCGCGGCCCTCGGCGATCCATTTGGGAAGTCCACCATCCAGCACGACGACATCCTCGTGCCCCATGACGCGGAACGTCCACCACACCCGGGCTGCGGAACGCACGCCCCATCCATCGTAGACAACAATGCGCACGCCGTCGCCGAGGCCGAGTTTCATAACTCGGGATGCGAACTTCGCCGGCAGAGGCAGCATGTGCGGGAGGTCGGTATCATCGGCCGCAATCTCGTCGATATCGAAGAAGACGGCGCCGGGGATGTGAGCTGCGGCGTACTCGGCCTTGGCGTCGCGCTCTTCCGCTGGCAGATACCAGCTCGCGTCGACAATCCTGATATCCGGCGCGCGCATATGCTGAGCGAGCCAGTCCGTCGAGACCAGGGGATCGTCGGGCATTCAGGCCTCTTGTTGATCGTCAGAGCCAGTGTGGAACGGGCAGGCCCCGCTCGGTGAGGAAGTCAGGATTATACAGCTTTGACTGATAGCGCGCGCCGTAATCGCAGAGAATGGTCACAATGGTCTTACCAGGACCAAGGTCGCGGGCGAGGCGGATGGCGCCGGCGATGTTGATCCCGGAGGATCCGCCAAGGTTAAGCCCCTCATGCTCGGCCAGATCGAATATCTGCGCCAGGGCCTCTTCATCGGATATCCGGTATGCATGATCAACCTTGAGCCCCTCGAGGTTTTTTGTGATTCGGCCCTGACCTATGCCCTCTGTGATGGAAGAGCCTTCCGCATGAAGTTCGCCGGTGGTGTAGTAGCTGTAAAGCGAAGCGCCGTGGGGATCGGCGAGGCCGATCGAGACCTCGGGCTTTTGCGCTCTAAGCGCCTCGGCGACGCCGGCGAGGGTTCCGCCAGAGCCGACCGCACAGATAAAGCCATCGACGCGGCCGTTGGTGTCGGCCCATATCTCTGGTCCGGTGGTCTCGGCATGGGCCAACCGGTTGGCGAGATTGTCAAACTGGTTGGCCCAGATCGCGCCTTTGGGTTCTGTCTGCGCGCGCTCGTGCGCCAGTCGACCTGAATAGCGCACGTAGTTGTCTGGGCTGGAATAGGGCGCGGCGTCGACCTCCACAAGTTCGGCTCCGGCCATTTTGATCGCGTCCTTCTTCTCCTGGGTCTGGGTGCGCGGGATCACGATGAGCGTGCGATAGCCCAGGGCAGAGCCGACCATGGCCAAGCCAATACCGGTATTACCCGCTGTGCCCTCCACAATGAGCCCCCCCGGACGCAAGACGCCTCGGCGCTCAGCGTCGCGAATAATCCAAAGGGCGGCCCGGTCCTTCACGGACTGGCCGGGGTTCAGGAACTCCGCCTTGCCCCAGATCTCGCAGCCCGTGGCGGCGCTGGCCCGGTTCAGCCGAATCAGCGGCGTCGAGCCGATCAAGTCGATGACCGATCTGGCCGTGCGGGGCGGGGCAGGAATGCTGGCGTTCATGCGATGCTAGAGCTAGGGCGAGGGAGGCTTAGGCGCAATCCAAACTGGCGAACGGGATCATGGCGATTGCGCGAACCTTCGAAAACGCCGAGCAGACCTGGCAAGGCGAGGAAGGATGCGCCCCTCTCTCAAGGTGCGACCTTGGCCCCTATCTGAAGGCGGATCAGCAGGAGGACCCGATCCCATGACCAAGACCCACGAGGCAATTCGTCCAGGCAAGGTCGCGGTCATAACCGGCGCGGCAAGCGGCATAGGCCTTGCCGCCGCGCGTCGCTTCACCGATTTGGGCCTCAAGGTATGCCTTTCAGATTGGAATAAGGAGCGGCTCGAGCAGGAGGCGGCCGCCCTCGGGGCGCCAGCCCTCGCTATAGCCGCCGATGTGTCTGACCGGCCTTCGATGGAGGCCTTGGCCAGGCGCGTGACTGAGACCTTGGGCCCGGTTTCAGTGCTGATGAACAATGCGGCGGTCGATGACGGCGGGGACGCCCTGTCCAAACCAGCCGCGTGGGACCGGCTTCTGGCCATCAACCTCTTTGGCGTCATCCATGGCGTACAGGCCTTCGTTCCGGCCATGGCTCAATCGGGCGCACCGGGCCTTGTGATCAATACGGGGTCCAAGCAGGGCGTCACCGCTCCGCCCGGGAACACGGCCTATAATGTCTCCAAGGCGGCGGTGAAAACCCTGACGGAAGGTCTTTCGCATACACTTCGCAATCTGGAAGGCTGCCAGGTCAGCGCCCATCTCTTGGTCCCAGGCTTCACCTATACGGGTCTGAACGCTCATCGGAGTTTACAAAAGCCGCCCGGAGCCTGGACGCCGGATCAGGTGATCGACCGGATGCTCGAGGGAATTGGCAGAGGCGATTTCTATCTTTGGTGCGAGGACAACGAGACGACCTGGCAGACGGACCAGAAGCGCGTCCTCTGGAGCGCTCAGGACATCATCGAGAACCGCCCGGCTCTGTCGCGTTGGCATCCCGATTGGAAAGCCGCCTTCGACAGGTTCATGGCGATGTGATTGAAGCGCGGCTTGGGGTCGAGGGCCAGCGCTGCGGACCGAAAACCGTCCTAAGGCGACGCGATCGAGCATCGCGGTGGGAGGCTGATGGGCCCCGCAGGGTTCCCACCAGGATTAAACGAGCGAGGATGAGGCGCGGAGGCTCTTGAACGCCTCTAGGGCGCGGGCGCGGGCCGTGTCGTGGCGAACGATGGGGCGGGGGTAGGCGGCGCCGAGTTCGACGCCAGCGGCCTCGAGCGCGCTCAGGGGGGCCGTCCAAGGGGCGTGAAGGTAGCGGGCGTCAAGTCTGGCGAGTTCAGGCACCCATCGCCGCACATAGACCCCATCAGGATCGAACCGCTCGCCCTGACCCATGGGGCTGAAAATGCGGAAGAACGGCGCCGCATCAGCGCCTGATCCCGCCACCCATTGCCAGTTCGCCGGATTGTTGGCCTCATCGGCGTCGACCAAGGTCTCCCAGAACCAGCGCTCGCCGAGCCGCCAATCGATCAAAAGGTGCTTGATCAGAAAGGACGCGGCGATCATGCGCACCCGGTTGTGCATAAACCCTGTGGCCCAAAGCTCGCGCATTCCCGCATCGACCATCGGATACCCCGTTCGGCCCCGTTTCCAGGCCAAAAGTCCTTCCGGGTCCGTGATCCAGGGAAAACCATCGAAAACCGCCTTGATGTTGTCCCTCGCCAGCCCCGGATGATGGAATAAAATCTGATGATTGAACTCGCGCCATCCAAGCTCGGAGAGAAACTTTTCGGCGTCCGAACCCAGCCCCGCGCGGCGGTCCGCTTGTAACCTTACCGCACGCCACACCTGGCGCGGTCCGATCTCACCCCAATGAAGATGGGGAGACAAGCGCGAGCCCCCGCCGAACGCCGGTATGTCGCGGGTTCGCGCGTAGTCGGCCAGTTCGCTTTCCAAGAAGGCCTGGAGCCGCGTGTGAGCCCCAGCCTCTCCAGGGCTCCAAATGCTAAATCCCCCCGACCAGTCCGGAGCGCTCGGGTGCAGGCGCCAGGCGTCAAGATCGTCCGATTGGGGCCAGTCCTGCGGCGCCATGAACGCGGTTGGCGCGGGGTGCAGCGTGAAATCGCCGACCGAGTCTCGCAGCGCCCTCATGAAGGGTGTGAACACCTGATAGGCCTCACCCGCTTTGGTCTTCAGCGCCCAGGGCTCAGAGAGCAGACTGGCGTTGACGCTGTGCGCGGCCACGCCGCGCGCCTTAAGCGCCGATTTCAGCGCCGTGTCGCGGGCGACCGCGCCGCTGTCATAGAGCCGGCTCCAGACCACACGGCGAGCGCCCGAACTCCTTAGGATGTCGCTCAGGACGTCAAGGGCGGGGCCGCGACGCAAGATCAAACGCGATCCAAGGGCCTGCAGGTCGCTTGCCAAGGATCGCAGGGATTTGTCGAGCCACCAAAGCGCCGCTGGGCCATGCCCTCGCACGCCAGGGGTCTCGTCAAGAATAAACAGGGGGATGACAGGCTGACCCCCGCCTATGGCCGACTGGATCGCAGGATTGTCAGCGAGCCTTAGATCCTGGCGGAACCAGACAATCACGGCCCCGACCTCGGGGGCTCCAAGACCGGTCATCGGACGCTCCGGTTGCGCAGACCCGGCCCTGGGTCCACATGATGTGACACGCACGCCCCAGTCCCAGGACGGATCATGTGAACGCCAAAGCCCCTATCGCGGTCCAGCCCAACCCCATCGTCGAGGTCGGCGCACCCGGCCATCCCCCTGTTCGCATCGGCAACGCTCTGAAGCTTTCGGTTCTCGCAGGACCCTGCCAAATGGAGAGCCGCCAGCATGCCCTTGAGACCGCCCATGCGCTCAGGGAAATCGCCGAACGCCTGGGCATAGGTCTTGTCTATAAGACCTCCTTCGACAAAGCCAACCGCACATCCGCGGGCGCCCAGCGCGGCATGGGGCTCAAGGCCGCCCTGCCGGTGTTTGCCGAGATCCGCGAGAGTGTTGGCCTGCCGACCCTGACCGACGTGCACGAGAGCGATCAATGTGCAGCCGTGGCCGAAGCTGTCGATGTGCTGCAGATCCCCGCCTACCTTTGCCGTCAAACCGACCTTTTGACCGCCGCCGCCCGCACCGGCCGTGCGATCAATATCAAAAAGGGCCAGTTTCTCGCGCCATGGGACATGCGCCATGTGGTGGAGAAGGTCACGGGCGCTGGCAACCCCAATGTCATGGCGTGTGAGCGCGGTGTTTCCTTCGGATACAATACCCTCGTCAGCGATATGAGGGCCCTCCCGATCCTGGGTAAAATCGGCTGCCCGGTCGTATTCGACGCGACCCACAGCGTACAGCAGCCAGGCGGGCAGGGCGCCTCTTCGGGGGGACAGCGCGAGTTTGTGCCCGTCCTCGCCCGAGCCGCTGTCGCGATCGGCGTGGCCTGCGTCTTCATGGAAACCCACCCTAACCCTGATCAGGCTCCATCGGATGGCCCCAATATGGTGCCGCTTAGCCAGTTCGAAGCGCTTGTCGCTGAGCTATTGGCCTTCGACGCCTTGGCTAAGGCGCGCCCCTAGCCCGCGGAAGACCAGCTTGCATCCGGCTTCCAGTCGAACAGGGCCTGCAGGACCCGAACGGCCTGGCCGCGGGGGCTCTCAAGTTTAGGATCGGTCTGCAGAATAAGGCGCGCGTCATCGGCGGCGACAGCCATAAGGTCGCCATGGGCGACAGGATCGACGAAGCGGTAGTCGGGTAGGCCGGACTGGCGCAGGCCAAGAGCGTCGCCGCCTCCCCGGAGCTGAAGATCGCGTTCTGCGATGAGGAAACCGTCGTCAGTCTCGCGCAGAATGCTAAGGCGCGCCTTCCCGGTCGCCGACAGGGGAGGGTCATAAAGCAAAAGACATGCACTCTGCGCCGCGCCGCGTCCAACCCGTCCGCGAAGCTGGTGGAGCTGGGCCAGGCCGAAACGCTCGGCATGTTCCACCACCATGATCGTAGCGTTCGGGACATTGACACCCACCTCGACCACTGTCGTCGCCACCAGCACACCGATCTGGCCGTCTGCGAAGGCCGCCATCACCGCATCCTTCTGCGCCGGGGCCAGACGACCGTGGATCAGCCCAACGCGGTGAGGTCCCAAGGCCTGTCGCAAGGCGTTGGCGCGGTCTTCAGCCGCCGTAACGTCGAGGTGTTCGGATTCCTCCACCAACGGGCAGATCCAGAAGGCCTGGGCGCCGGAAGCCACCGCTTGATCAAGCCGCTTGACGATCTCGGGCATGCGAAGGGTGGGAGCGGCGGTGGTGAGCACCGGCTTTCGGCCTTGAGGCTTTTCATCGAGACGCGACACATCGAGGTCTCCGAACAATGTCAGCTCAAGGGTCCTTGGAATCGGCGTCGCGGAGAGGGCGAGAAGGTGCACGGCGTCGCCCTTTTCCTGGAGGCGCCTCCGCTCGGAAACCCCGAAGCGGTGCTGTTCGTCGATCACCGCCAGGGTCAGGGCTTTGAACCGGACCTCATCCTGAAACAGGGCGTGGGTGCCCACGACCACCTGGGCCTCGCCAGAGGCCAGCGCCTCTAAGATCACTTTTCGACCAGAGCCCTTGTCGCGGCCTGTCAGTAAAAATGCCTTTATGCCGGCTTTTTCAAGCGGTTCAGCGAGGGTTTCAAAGTGCTGTCGGGCGAGGATTTCCGTCGGCGCCATCAACGCGGATTGCCGACCGGACGCGGCGACGTCGGCCATCGCCAGCATCGCCACGACGGTCTTGCCTGAACCCACATCCCCCTGGAGCAGGCGTGACATACGCTCGCCGGAAGCAAGGTCGCCGCCGATCTCCGACAGGGTGCGACGCTGTGCGCCTGTCAGGCGAAACGGCAAGTCTGATTCCATACGGTCTGCAAGCGCGGCGTGATGGATGCGCGGCGCTGGCGTCGCTCGCCGCTGCGCCTTGCGCTGGGCCATCGCGAGCTGGTGCGCGAGAAGCTCGTCATAGGCCAGCCGGCGACGAACCTGCGCCGTCCCGTCGAGATCAGCGGGACTGAGCGGGGCATGGAGGGCGGCCATAGCTGCGCGCCAGCCTGGCCAGGCCTGCCGCGCACGCCAGGCCGGGTCCTGCCATTCCGGGAGCTCCGCTGTTCGTTCAAGCGCCGTCTGGACGAGCCGGCGCAGGGTGCGGGAGGCGAGGCCTGCTGTGGTGGAATAGACCGGCTCATGGCGCGGTATCTCTTCGGCGCGATCCACCGGGAGAAAATAGTCGGGATGGGCTATAGACCAACGCCCTGTGAGACATTCGGCCTTACCGCTGACCATGCGCCAGCTATCGACCGGATGGGATGCTTCTAAATGGTGGCCGTACCCCTTGAACCAGTTGAGGAAAATATGTCCTGTCTCATCACTTGCCTTTATGCAGTAAGGCAGGCCTGGCCGCCGCGGCGGCATATGCGCGTCGATCCGCACGCGAAAGGTCTGCACCTCTCCGTCTCGGGCCGCCGCGACGGTCGTCGGCGTCCGCTCGATTAGGCCCTGGGGCCGAAGAAAAAGCAGGTCGCGCACAAGCGGGCCCGCCGCCCGCTCCACCAGAGGCGCGATCTTAGGACCCACCCCCTTTAGCGAAGAGGCGGGGGCAAACAGGGGAAACAGAATCTCCGGCCGCATGGAATACACCATAGCCTGCTGGCGCAGCGCACGAGGAGGTTCTATATCGCCCGCCTCCTATGACCGACGCCCTTGACCAGCACCGGCTGAAGAAGCTGCGTTTCCGCGCCTGGCGACGCGGATTTCGAGAGATCGACCTGATCCTGGGTCCGTTTGCAGACGCGCACGGCGATAGCCTTACCGTCGCTGAGCTTGAGGCGTTTGAAGCCCTGCTGCTAGAGCAGGATCAGGATGTTTACGCCTGGATCATCGGCCAAGCGGAGATTCCGGCTGCGTTCCGCACCTCGCTGATGAGCCGGCTCCAGACGTTTCGGCCAACCCGATGAGCGCGGACATTGCCAAGCTGATCAAGGGCAGGGGCCGCCTCGATGTGGTCGGGACGCCCGAAGGTTTCGACGCCATGGTCGTCGCCGACCTTGCCCGGGCTCAAAAAGCCCTGGTCGTGTTCGTCGCCCGCGACGTCCCCCGCGCCGCCGATTTCGGCGAAGCCCTTCGGTTCTTTGATCCCAGCCTAGCCCAGCTTGTCTTCCCGTCGTGGGACTGCCTGCCTTATGACCGGGTTGGTCCCTCTCCAGGTGTCGCGGCAGCCCGGATGTCGATCCTGAGCCGGCTCGCCGCTTATGCGCCGGGCGAGCCGCTCGTCCTGGTGACGACGGCGCCGGCGCTGATGCAGCGCGTACCGTCCCGGTCCGCGGTATTAGCTGCGCATTATCCCGCAAGGGCCGGGCGCCTCGTGGACGTCGCTGAACTCGAGCGGCATTTCGCCATGAACGGCTACACGCGGGCCTCAACCGTCTCCGAGCGCGGCGAGTTCGCCGTCCGAGGCGGGGTGATCGATGTGTTCCCGCCGGGCGCCGAGGAGCCGGTCCGCCTCGACCTGTTCGGAGACACCCTGGAATCGATCCGGGCCTTCGACCCAGAGACGCAGCGGTCCACCCGACAGATGCAAGCCGTTGATCTCCTCCCTGTGTCTGAAGCCCTGATGGACGCAGCGAGCATATCACGCTTTCGCGCAGGCTATGTGGCGGCGTTCGGCGCGGTGAACGACGATCCGCTCTACGACACCGTCAGCGGGGGCGGCCGAAGGGCAGGGATGGAGCACTTCCTACCCCTGTTCTACGACCGCCTCGAGACCCTGTTTGACTATGCGGGACAGGACGCCCTGTTCACCCTGGACCATCTGGCGAGCGAAGCGCGCGATGAGCGCTGGGCCATGGCCAGCGACGCATACGAGGCCCGTGCTGACGCTTTGAAGGCGAGAACCGCCAAGAGCGGTGGGGCAATCTACCGGCCCCTGCCGCCCGGCAGCCTCTACCTGTCGCCCGAGGCCTGGGACCGTCGGATGGCTGACCATGCGGAGCGCCGCTTCTCGCCCTTCATCCGCGAAGACAGCGCCACCGTGGTGGACCTTGGCGCGCGGCAGGGCAGGAGTTTCGCGCCCGAACGCGCGCAAGATAGCGTCAATCTGTTCGAAGCGGTGGCGGCCCACGCGTCCGACCTATCAAAGGCCGGTAAGCGGGTCTTGTTCGCATCCTGGTCCGACGGCTCGTCCGACCGGCTCGGGGCCATGTTAGCAGACCACGGCCTCGGCAAGGTTCGGCTCGCCGCCAACTGGGCTGACGCCCAAGCCTTCGGCGTCCAGGGGACCAAACAGAAGCCGCCGCAGCGGGCGGTGCTCCCCCTCGAAGGCGGCTTTGAGACCCCCACTCTCGCTGTCATTTCCGAAACCGATATCCTTGGAGACCGTCTGTCCCGGCCCAAGCGCCGCCGCCGCGCCGCCAACTTCCTGGCCGAGGCCACCTCCCTGACCCCCGGCGACCTTGTGGTCCATATCGACCACGGCATTGGCCGCTATGAGGGGCTAAAGACCCTCGATGTCGGCGGCGCCGCCCACGATTGCCTGGACATCCAATACGGGGGCGACGCCCGGCTTTATCTGCCCGTAGAAAACATTGACCTTCTCACCCGCTACGGCTCGGAGAGCGAAGGGGTCCAGCTCGACAGGCTGGGTGGCGCAGCCTGGCAGGCGCGCAAGGCCAAGGCCAAACAGCGGCTTCGGGAAATGGCCGAAGGATTGATCCGGCTGGCCGCCGCGCGCGCGTTGAAATCGACAGCCGAAATCGATCCCCCCCATGGCCTGTTCGACGAATTTTGCGCCCGGTTTCCGTATGAAGAGACGGAAGATCAGCTCAACGCCATTTCTGATGTCATTACAGATCTTTCCGCGGGAAAGCCTATGGATCGCCTGATCTGCGGCGACGTGGGTTTCGGCAAGACTGAAGTGGCGCTTCGAGCCGCATTCATCGTGGCGATGACGGGCCAGCAAGTGGCGGTGGTCTGTCCGACCACGCTTCTGGCGCGCCAACACTTCAAAACCTTTCAGGAACGGTTCGCGGGCTGGCCGGTCAAGGTCCGACAGCTATCGCGTATGGTCCCCGCCAAAGAAGCCAGTGAAACCCGCGCGGCGCTCGCGTCAGGGGAAGTGGAGATCGTCGTCGGCACCCACGCGGTCCTGTCCAGCCAGGTAAGCTTCAGAGACCTTGGCCTCGTGATCGTGGATGAGGAACAGCATTTTGGCGTGAAGCATAAGGAAGCCCTGAAGGCGCTGAGGGCCGACGTGCACATGCTGACGCTCACGGCGACCCCGATCCCGCGCACGCTCCAGATGGCTCTGTCGGGCATCCGCGAAATGTCGATCATCGCCACGCCTCCTGTCGATCGGCTAGCCGTGCGCACCTACGTCACGCCAAACGACCCGGTGGTGCTTCGCGAGGCGCTCCTTCGCGAGAAATATCGAGGGGGCCAGGCCTACATCGTCGCCCCACGCATCTCTGATCTCCCGCCGTTGGAGACGTTCCTGCGTGAGCAGGTTCCGGAAGTGAAGTTTGTGGTCGGTCACGGTCAGATGGCGCCGACCCAGCTTGAGGCCGTGATGACGTCTTTCTACGACGGTAGCTACGACGTCCTTCTGGCCACGACCATCGTCGAATCTGGCCTCGACATTCCCACAGCCAACACCCTGATCATTCACCGCGCCGACATGTTCGGTCTGTCTCAGCTCTACCAGTTGCGCGGTCGCGTGGGCCGGGCCAAGACCCGGGCCTACGCTTATCTGACCACACCGGTTGAGCGACCGATCACCGAGGCGGCGGAAAAGCGCCTTAAAGTGCTCCAATCCCTAGACAGCCTCGGGGCCGGCTTCCAGCTCGCCAGCCACGATTTAGACATCCGCGGCGGGGGCAACCTGCTTGGCGACGAGCAGTCTGGCCACATCAAGGAGATCGGTGTCGAGCTCTATCAACAGATGCTCGAAGACGCCGTCAACGAACTGCGCGCCCGAGGCGGCGAGGCCGATCACGCGCCGGACGATCGAGGCTGGTCGCCTCAAATCAACACCGGCGCGGCTGTGCTGATTCCTGAAGAGTATGTCCCCGATCTCAATGTTCGTCTGGCCCTTTATCGCCGGCTGTCTGACGCTGAGCGGGCCGAGGATCGCGAGGCGTTGGCGGCCGAGCTGATCGATCGGTTCGGGCCTCTTCCGGCAGAAGCCGGCCAATTGCTGAAGGTCGTGGCGATCAAGGGCCTCTGTCGTCAGTCCAACGCCGCCAAGATCGATGTCGGCCCCAAAGGCGCGGTGGTCAGTTTTCGAGGAGACGCCTTTCCCAATCCTCTGGCGCTGGTCAAGCTCGTTCAGTCGCGCCCCAACGACTGGCGGATCCGTCCGGACCACAAGGTGGTGATCAAGGGCGAATGGGGAACGCCGGATGCACGCCTAAACGCCGCAGAGCGGATCCTGACGTCCCTGGCCAAGGCCGCCGCGGCGGCCTAGACCGGGGCTAGACCCCAGCTTCGTCAGTCGTGATCATCGCGGGATTGGCGCGGTGGATCGCCAGCAGCTTGCGCCCGCGCAGGTTCATCTCGAGGGCGCGCGCAGCGAGTAATCCCACGGCCAGGGCGAGGAAAATTACGTCCGCCATGACAAGGCGAAGGCCGAGGGCGGAGGCGTTGCTGGCGAGCAGATAGCGAATCCCGGTCCTGACGATGAGAAGGACTACCAGAAACAGGATTGCAATAAGCGACCCTTGGGCCATCAACTGTCCGCTGGCGGGATCGACGCTCATCTTGACCGTCGACGCCCGCAGCCATCCAAGGCCTCCGCCCACAAAAAGCGCCGCTGCAAGCCAGATCCATTCGACGCCCCTGGGCTGCGCCATCGCCAGGACATAGACCAAGAGGGCGGTCAGCAAGGCCGGGTAAAGCAGGGCGCGGTCCAAGTTAAAGGGCGTGGCGCGCATCATCCGTCGCGCACGCAGGCTGAACACGACAAGGATAACGACGGCGGTGACCACAAGGGCGATCACCTGTGAAGAAGAGGTCTGCACGCACGGCTCCTTTGCGGCGGGATGCGCCTGTTAGTCGCCGCCGGCCACCCAATCGGATGCGCGCCTTCTCATCGTTTAGCTGGCTCGCCGCTGGGCCGCCTTCGCCCCGGCCCGTTCCAGCGCCCTAGCCGCCGGTTCGCCACGCTCGAGTTCCGCCACGCCGACGTCGAAATTGACGGTGAACGGCGTTCTTCCTTCGCCGGCGTCGAAGGCGGTGCAGGCGATCACCGCCGCGATCCGCTCAGCGGCGGCGCGGGCGGCCTCTTGTCCTGCGGCGGGAAAGGCCAGAGCAAACACGTCAGGCGCCAGTCGCGCTACGGTATCTTCAGACCGGACCAGTCGGCCGATCATCGAGCCGATCTGCGGAATAGCGCGATCGAGCCAGCCTTCGCTTCGCATCAGGGCGAGCTCCGCGCCGTCGGCGATCCGAAGCACGGCCACTGACAACGAACGGTGACGGGCATGCATGGCGGTCGAAAGGCGGGCAAGATGAGAGGCGAACAGGTCGCGGGTAAAAAGGCCCGTTGCAGCGTCCATAAGTCCTGAAGCGCGGGCGCGATCGAGCGCCTTGCGGATCGCCGCTTCGCGCCGATAGGTCCGAGCCAGCGCCACAACCCGTCTTGCGGTCTCCTCCTCGGGGGTTTCGCCGGTCGCGACATCGGTCACGCCGCGATCGAAAATCTCGCCGGGCCCCACCTCAGAGTCCGCGTGTAAGAAAAGCATGGTCGGAATATGGAAGAGCCGGGTGTTTCGCCTCATCCCAGCTGCGATTGACAAGGCCTCTCCATGCGCCTCACCCGCCCAGAGAACGACTGCATCGAACGGCCGCTCATGAAGATAATCGAACGCCGTATAGGCGGTGAACGCTCCTGTGGTCTTCGCCCCGCAGGCGCGCAGCGCGTGCGATAACGCAAGAAACTTCGGCGCGGGCTCGCCCACCGTCAGCACCTGCAGCGGCCCCTCATCGAGGATAGGCGGATCCAGACGTTTGCCGCGTTCCGCAAGCGTTTGGGCGCGGAGATCGAATTCCTCCTCGGTCACCGCCGCCCGCGACAGACTCTCGAGCCGTAGCGCGGCCTGAGCCGGATGAACCGGAGGACGCATGATCAGGTCGAAAGGCCCAGCTTCACCGGAGGTATTGGGTTCGCCGAGGCCCAAGACGGGCAACCGCCTGGGCGCGTACGCCGCCTTCAGGCGTGCAGCTCCTGTGAAACCAGCGGCCGCGTCGTCGCTGAAATCGACAACCGCCGCTTCGATGCCGAGGTCCTCCAGAGCCGCCAGGGCTGCAGCGAGGCCGCGCGCGGTGACCGTGCGCCAGCCGAGCTTATCTAGACCCTCGCAAAGCGGTCCCACCCACCGGTCGTCTCGGGCGAACACCAGAGTCCGCGGCTTGGGACTCACCATTCTGGTCTCCCGGGGCTCGTCAATACTCCGGTCTCAATGCGCCCAACCGAGCGCAACGGTCCAGCTCCGGCTGCCCAGACTCTCTCTGAAAGCGACTGTTTAGGTTCAATCATCGGGTTAGCTGATTCCGCTCTACCCAAAATGGGTCTAGATCCCTGCGGCCAAAGCCGCAAGCGGCGCCCCAACGGCACTCTTGAGGGCGCCCTGCGTCCAGGCTATCGCCCTGGATAGCTGGCGCGCGCATCAAATCCCACTGGCCGGACGATAGGCTCACGAATCATACGCGCAAGCGGAGGTGTTGACGCATCCGTGTCCATGGTCCGCTTGACGCTAAAGGAGAATAACAATGGCTCAGGGACCTTTGGATGGCGTTAAGATCGTCGAGTTTTCAGGTATTGGTCCGGGTCCGTTCTGCGGCATGCTGTTGTCCGACCTCGGCGCTGATGTGGTGCGCATCGACCGAAAGAGCGGCGCAGCCGGGTCTCCAGGCGCTCCGGGCGATCGATTCGCCGTTACGACGCGTGGCCGACGCTCGGTCGCGCTTGATCTTAAGCATCCCGACGCAGTGGAAACCTGTCTCAAACTTATCGAACGGGCCGATATAGCCTTCGAAGGATTTCGGCCTGGCGTCATGGAGCGGCTGGGGCTGGGCCCCGACGTCGCCCTCAGTCGCAACCCCAAACTGGTCTATGGCAGGATGACAGGCTGGGGACAGACCGGCCCCTTAGCCAACGCAGCAGGGCACGACATCAACTACATAGCGATCTCCGGCGCCCTCCATGCGATCGGCGGCGCGGAGCAGCCCATCCCGCCGCTTAACCTGGTCGGCGACTTCGGCGGCGGCGCCCTCTACCTCGCTTTCGGAATGCTTGCTGCATTGACCCACGCCCGCGCCACAGGACAGGGACAGGTCGTCGACGCCTCGATGTCCGACGGCGCCGCTTCGCTGATGGCCATGTTCTACGGTTTCAAGGCGAGCGGCATGTGGACCGATCATCGCCAGAACAATATGCTCGACGGCGGCGCCCACTTTTACGGCACCTTTCGCTGTGCAGACGGCGGCTGGGTGGCGCTGGGATCGATCGAGCCACAGTTTTATCGGTTGCTGCTCGAGAAGACGGGGCTGAGCGATCCCCAGTTCCAGCGTCAGATGAGCCGCGCAGACTGGCCGGAGCTCCGCGCCAAACTGACGGCCGTCATAGCCGAAAAGACACGCGCCGAATGGTGCGAGATCATGGAGGGCACTGACATATGTTTTGCCCCGGTGCTGAATCTGGAGGAAGCGCCTCATCATCCGCATAATCTTGCTCGCGGGGCCTTTATAGACCTCGATGGGGTGGTGCAGCCTGCGCCCGCGCCTCGCTTTTCATCGACGCCAGGCGCCATTCAAGCTCCGCCAGCCGCCGTGGGAGAGCATACTGAAAGCGCTCTTCTTGACTGGGGCTTCCCAGCCGAGGCGGTTGCGACGCTAAGGGCTTCGGGGGCTGCGGGGTAGGGCTGGTCCCGGCTTGCGCGGACTTACGTCACGGGTCTTACGCGCATCTTGAGGCAATCGGGTTCGCAAAGTGCGGCGCAAGCTCAAAGGATGGCGCCGTCCGCCCCCGTCTTCTTAATCTTGAACCTCATCACACCAAGCTCTTCGGCGATCTCGACGAGCTCGTGACCGCTTTGGCGAGCGAAATGCGGCACATCGATCCGCGCGAGCGGGTCATCAGCGATGAGCTCGACCACATCGCCCTCAGCCGCCTTAGCGAGGGCGCGGCGCAGACGCAGGGTCGGTGTAGGGCACCTGTGCCC
>Ga0116231_10001723_pt1 | contig 45426 bp, 28 predicted proteins | sample S1TSphgellanicum_2_FD_89695 | JGI IMG/M metagenome (GOLD analysis project Ga0116231, IMG submission 89695) | Host-associated microbial communities from peat moss isolated from Minnesota, USA - S1T2_Fd - Sphagnum magellanicum MG | ecosystem: Host-associated > Plants > Peat moss > Unclassified... | reverse complement strand
TTTATTTTTTTTTTTTTTTTGGTTTTTTTTTTTTTTTTTTTTTTTTTTGGGGTTACACACCAATCTTCCACAATAGTTGAAATTGATGTACAATGTCAATGTGGGGGAGCACATGGTTTTTTTGGCCCGATTTAATTAGTTTTGAAAGGGAAAATTGTAGACAATTTAAAGCCTAAATCTTGAAATCCAATTTTCATTAGAATTTGAATGTGGATTTTTATTGTGTTGCTAGCCCAAGTGTGAACTTGTTACACAACTAATTTCTCCTTCCACAATCATTTTTTGTAATTTAGTTGAGTTTCTAATGACAAAAAATTGTTCCAAATTCAATATCTCTTGCACTTAGGTCTAAAAGCTATCTTCATTAGACCTTACTCATTGAGGGCTTACTAACAATTCAAAGAGAATGCCCTAATTTCATTACAAAATTTAGTTTTGACTTATTGAATTTTCAATGACTATATTTTCAACATTCAAATAACTTTTGCGCCGTATGTCTAAAGTCTAAACCAGTGTTCTGCATGTAAGTGTCAAAGCCATATATGTGGCATGTAAATCTCGTGTAAGTGTAAATCATTCACACTTACATGCCCTAACTTTTTACACTTACATTGTTGATGTGAATATAATTTTTTTACATTTACATTCTACACAAGGCCAGTGTAAATATTTGTCAAACACACTTTCACAACCCTGTATAAATGTTTTGGGGGTGTGTAAGTGTATATATTAAGGTAATTTATAAAGTTAGTCTGTCTTTGAGCTTCCTTTCACCCTCAAACCCCTCTTTCCGTGTATTCATAAAGTGAGGAAATTTCATCAAATCTGGGTATGAAATGCTGAAACTCAACATTTAATGCATAAGGCTTGACTAATTATAGTAATTGTACAGGTAGGAGCAATGAAAATATCTATAGAAGCAGTGGAGGCGCAGGCGCAGGCGCTTGGGAAAAATGGAAGACAAGTGAAACTCAGTTTATCACAAAAATTGATGGGTTTTTTTTTAGTTTCACCCCCTCCCCACCTTACGATAATGTATTTTGTTCAGGTTTTTAAAAAATTCCACCCTCATTTGGTCTGATGGTATACTTTTTAATTTTACAAATTATTTTATTATACACTTTTAATGACCATACCTTCTTGCAAATCCATATTAATTAATTGTGGGTGCATGTTTTGATAGGTTTTTTTTTTTTGCAATGAGCCATTTGATTGGCCTATCACCAAAAATTTATGAAATCTCCTCTTCCTGCCAAAACATTTACATTGTTTTACACTTACATTGATTTACACAGTTGTGTAAAATTGTATAAATGTATTAATTTTTACATTTACACTGTTTTACACGATTTAAAATAAGTTTACATGGTTTTTATTCTTACATGTTTCACATTTTACTTTCACACTTACACAAATGTAAATGAATATTAGACACTTACAGGGAGTGTAAATAAACTTCATGGGATTTATACTCACATGGAGTGTAAGTCCCAAACCATTTACACACACAACACTAGTCTAAACATCACAAAACCACCTTGATGTATCCTAATTTGTCAAGGGATTTCCAAAGATATGAAGTGTGTGCTATCGTGGGGGCGAGGGGGGGTGAGGGACCATGGTTTGGGAGACTTCAATGTGACAAATAACACAAACAAACTATAGTTTTTCCCTATGACACAATGTCAACACCATGGTACTCAATAAACTAGTGTGGAATGGCTGATCCCACACGAGTTTACTCCCAAGTTGGAAACTATAAACCCATGTTTGCTTGATAATAGCTATATATGTGCTAACTTTACCTAGGTGATTTAAACCCTTCAATGAAAACCCTTAAATGTTGGAATCATTGCTATAAATCTTTGAAACTTGGGTTTGCAATTTCTAACATGACAAAAACAATAACCACCAAATGTGCATATTGCAATTGATAATAAACTTTTAGTGCAACCTCATGGCATAATAGGATGCTCCAACTCACTATACCTACGTTATATTACTCAGTTATATTACCATTCTGATATTTTCATACCTCCCCCATACTTTATGCACATTCCTGGTCACTGGTTGGTTGAACCTCATAACTCACTCTCTTCTATGTCCCCATAACCCCTAAGCTTGACATTGCAGGCATTATAGTGTCTGTATTTACAATCTAGTCCATACCTGAAAATAATAATTATCTTCTTTCTTTTTAAAATTATTTTCTTTTTTTTTTAATTTCAAAAATTTCATATTTTCTTGCCCTGAATTTCAAAAATTATTATTATTAACTTTTAAAAAAAATCTCCTCTCTTCTTCTCTCATGATTGAAGTTGAACATCTTGAGTGCAACATAATCAAGAAAAATCAAGAAATGTAGTAGGATTGTGGTAAAATGGACTATGTTCAATTTTGCACAAAGCAAGGATAGAACTAAAAGAGACAAAGAGGAAGAGAACGGAAAAGAAGAGGGATAGAGAATGGAGGGGGGAGGACAAAGATGAAGGACAAAGAAGAGAGGAGAGAGGGAAGAAACAAAGAACTGCAAAGAGGGAAAGAAAAAAAAATGAAGAGAGAAAAGGAATTGCAGATGCATGTTGCTTAACATTGAGTTTATTACTATTATTAATATCATTAAAAAACTTTAGCTATCATCAATGTTAAACCTTGAAATTTTTATTTATTTTTTCAAAATTTAATGTTAGTTAACATTAGCTTAACATTAATGCCATGTCATTTGTCACTTAGGATGTGGTGTTAGTTAACATTGTAGGTGTGGACTAGTGTTTAATTCTAATCTTCTTAACATTAACTTAACACTAAACTTAACACCAGGTGTGAGCCCACCTTTAGTTACTTACAAATACAAAGTGAAAATTAGGTCAGATTTTTATTGTTGTTAGAAATTTTCCCTTTTGGAGTCCAAATGAAGTCTCCAATACAAAGGTCTTCAGTATGAGTCCAAATGTTATCATACATTCAAACATACATAAATATTGAAGTGTAAGATGGGGAGGGTTCTTTGGCCCACTTCTTAAAAGTGAGAGGGATTGTATGTCTACAGTTAGGCTTCAGGGGATGGAAGGTCCCTCTTCTTTCACAAATGTGTATTTCAAAGTCAGGTTCACCCAAGAAGACCTTCCATTGTGCCTTGTGATGTACCTTACAAAAGGCGGAAAATGCCACATGAAAACCATTATGGTCGGTAGAACACCTTTAGGTACTAGTGTAGTACCTACCCACATTTTTACTAGGTCAGCTTTTCTTAAGGTTTTTTTCTTTTTCAAATTTTTGGTACAAAAATTATGCAAAATTTCTCCCAAAATAAAAAATTTAGTCAGTTTTACATTGAAAAATGATAATTTCCCCATTGTTAGGTTAAAAAAACAACAAAATTTGTCAGAAAAAATTCACTACTGATGATGTTACTTACATACTTACTGGATTTACAAAATCAAAAGAAAAGTTTAACTGACCAAATCTATCTATGAAGGAAGGTAGTTTGTTTGTTTTGTTTGTCACATTGAGATCTCACAACCCATGGCACTTCTTGCTATGGTTTTGGTATGGTTGGAGAGCCCTTGATGACTAGCAGTGCATTGGTGCATCGAGTGGTTTCATAATGTTGGAACCACCTACAGTGGAGAAGTTATTGAATATTGAACAATATTTCATTGAATATTTTTATTAAATCCAAATTTCAATTTATAGGGGAATTTGGGCAGCAGGCTCTTGATATTGTTCGGAAAGCCCTTGATGAGTAGGATTTAATGAAGGTGATTTGAAAGTTTTTAGACCTGAGGTGCAGGAGATATTGAATTTTGAGTAGTTTTTATCATTGAAAATTAAATTAAATTAAATTACAAAAAATGATTTTGAAAGGAAAAAATTAGTTTGGTAATGAGTTCACACTTGGCCAACAGCACATACCACACCAGTATAGTCATTAATAACACCTACATGAGAGAAAAATCAAGAAGAGACTTGTGTCTTTAGGATGCTTGAGTTGCATATGGTGGATATACACGGTGCCGCTTCCTGCTTCTTCCTGGATGTACCCTTTGGCAACTCCCACCAACTAAAATTGAATGAACATGCCCAGTTGGCTCCGCAAAAGGATTCTGGCACACCATTTTTGCAGAGGATGTTGCTGGTAAAAGGCACAACAAAGTTTAACATCTGCTATTGATTGGCTAGATAGTTTGATTGGTCTAGGTGGGTGGTTGCGATTGCCGCGGTATCTTGGTAGCTTTGACACTAATTAGAATCATAGTAAATTTCAGTAAAGCTTTATTCAAAAACACACAGTAAAATAAGGAAACGAGTAAAATGAAGGAAAGAGGGAGAAGTGTCAGGATGTCAAGTTGGCTCAAAAAATTTGTCCATGTTCATAACCGACTGCCTGTGGTAGGTCGGTCATATTTACATGTAAAAAATTGATGGCTTGCAATAGATCGGCTAAAAAATCGATGGCTTGCAATAGATCGGCTGTGATAATGGGAGATGTGTCTTGAAGGGGTGGAAGTCGAAAAGTAATTAAGTTTACGACTATTACCCGACTTAAGATGAAAGACACTTGCATCCTTTCTAATGTGACAAGACTTTTTGAAGAAAAAAAAGTGACCAAGGTAGACCTCTGGCCCTTTCAAGCTCCAAAGAATTATTATTCTCTTCAGATAAGTTCAAATTTAAAAAAAAACTATTTTTCTTCAAAAAATCAAAATTACGTGGAAAAAATGAAGGAATATTTGAAAATATTCTATCTTTTGGGAGAAAAGGGGGGGGAGTGGGAGGGAGTTCATTGGTTGTTAGACAAACATGTCTGTGTTGAAGCTGCCCTTGTATTGGGGTGATAGTACTCTCTCTCTCTCTCTCTCTCGCCAATTGGCAGAAAGAAAGAAAGAAAGGAAATAACTAAACTTGGATGTGAAATAATTTTTGTAGGGTCACATACTGAGCACCGCTGGAGATGTTCTACATAACTGTTGGAGTTCTGCGTTGGCCGTTGATCTTCTTGCACGCCGTTGAAACTTGAAAAAATGCGCAACAGCCTTGTCCGCAATTGATGCACTTCTCGCCGTGTCTTTCCGGGCAGCGCGTTTGGTTCGTTCTCTCTCTCTTTCTCTCTCCCCGTGTTGCTTCTTCTTCTTCTTCTCCTCCTGTTTGTCTTTCTCTCGTGCTTTTGTTGCATATAATCAACAGACTCTCACAAGTCATTGCGGAGGAGGCGGAAGAATTATGACATTGTGTATGTCAATTTGTATGACATTTTTGTGGTTTTGTTTTCACTTCGTTGGTCAGCATATTTTTGTGTTACTAAATCCCGTGTTCAATCTTGACTGTGTGCATGTACTATGCGTTGGTCGATGCAATTTCATTTGAATTTTTTTCCAGTTCCTCTAGTCTCGTGAGTTGCGAGGATTTTGGCGCTTTGTGTCACGGCGTGTGGTTGATTGTTTGGTTTTTTGACTCTGTTGCATCTGTTCCTGGTCGACGGGGTAGTGGTCGTTTGAATCAACAAAATATCAGAGAGAGAGATTCAACCGCGGGTTGACAGTGTTGTTAAGGATTTTGCAGATGCTTGTTACTTAGTTTGAAATTTGGTCTGCACGAAGGCCTTCATAAATCGGCGCTTCCAGTTAAGGTCGCATACAGAATTATCAAGAGTCCGGTTGGAAATCGGAAACAATTCTTCTCTCAGCTATAGCCATGGCCTCCGTAGAAGCTCAGCAGAAGGGCGTGCAAGACGCGGTGTCCATGTCGAGTCCTCCTTCGTCTCCAATCTCTGGCGCTCGCCGAGCAGCGTCGAGGAAAATCGATAAGGGAGTCCATGTCCAGCAGAATTCGGAAAGCGAATCCCCTGTCCTCCATAGCTGCGTGCTACGGCTGCGAGTTGAAGATCGGCTTCTTGCAGAGGATGTGAGAGAGTCGTTGGAGTCTTCCAAGGACAGATTTGTAGCAAGCCAACTGATCACTTCTCAAATGGAGAATCTGTTTATTTGTACAACGCCTAGGCCTGCTGCTTCTCCCTCTCCGCTGGGGACGAACACGCGGAGCAGCGCCGGTCACACTTCTATGGTATGGGAGACGACGCGATTGCTGAATCGGGCATGGAATTTGCCATCTACTGCTCCCTTTCATCTGCCGAAAAATACAGTAACGTCAATCCTGCAGCATTAGCCTGGAGAGAGAGAGTTCGTGCAACAAACGATCAGAGAAGGCGAGATTCAAGCGACTACTTGCCAGCTCTGGCATCGGCTTTTTCTCGCGAATTTCCTCCAACTGTCGACGGGCTCGCACATCAGCAAGAACTTGTACGATGATCGCTGGTTTGCAGTTCCTGGTTGACACCTTCCGATCGAAGACAAAGTTTCACGAGACTCGGTGAAAGCAATCTTGCAATTGTATTGTTTTTTTTTTTTTCCCCTCGTTTTTCCTTTTGCAGAAACTGTAGTCACAGTGTCATTGTCGTGCTTTGCGGATGGAAGATGCATGGATTTTCATAAGTTCCAGCATCTGCGCCCGGGTACGTATACACAAGTGGAAGAACCGGTTTTCACAGATCGTCTGCCACTGTACAAAACACACAGAATAGAATGAGTCACTAAGTAGGGAAGAGAAGATACTTAGCTTTTTGTAGGACAGAAACAACCAAGAGCCTGGTAAATCTTCGAGCTCCTTGCGTCGCTTCCACAAGCAAGAAGCCTGCGAAGAAGTTTTCTTGTACATTGAAACTTGTTTGTTCTAATTATGCTAACCTTGTGTTTTGACTTCGGCCAAGGCTTGAATCTCATTTCAGTTCTTTTCTTTTGATGCAAAGGGGGAGGGGTGTTGAAGAAGTTGGGTAAGGCTCGAGGGTAAGGGCATTTTCGCGCATTACCCAAATAAAGGCAAGGTGAGAGTGGAGCACAAGCCCAATTTCGGTAACAATGATATTCTCTTTGTGTAGGGTAAAGCTCTCGGGATGAGGACATTATTCAAACAAGGGCGAGGCAAAAGTCGAGAGCAAGCCTGATTTCAAGTAATGCCTGCCTGACTTTGGTAATGTTCCTACCGTGGGCTTTATGTAGCATAAAAATTGATGCAACTTTCAGAGAGCAAGGGGCTTTAAGTTTTTCATGAAGCTCGATGTGAAAACAAAATGCCTGGTCGGAGGGCAGAGGGATGATAATTGTGCACCATAACATGCCCTCCAGTTACATTACAAAAGATTTCTAAGAGGTTTTGACGCAACTATCAGACTTGAACTCATAGAATTCATCTGTCATGAGTTCCATTGTTTCCTGTGAAAGCATTTCTGGCAGGTGATGGATGTCCCTTACCTCCGAGTTGTTCAAGTGTTCCATTCTTTTCTGGGAAAAGAATTTCTGGTAGGTGATGTCCTAACCTCCAAGTTGTATTATGTGTAGGGTAAGGACAGAGAAGAGGGGGGGGGGGTAATGAGGGTCCCAAGCAAAGTGGTAGTGAAAAGCATGGGACATGAATTCCTGGAACTACCCCCCAATTGAGTTCCTTACCCAATGTAAAGAATTGGTAGAATTTTGCTTTTATGAATGGATAGTTGTGACTCATTTGTGAGGAAAAGAGCCACCTTATGCGTAAGGTTCCTCAATTATGAGGGTAAGGTAATATGTGGATACTCTTCACACTACTTGGTTAAAGTAGAAAGACAAGTTGGGCCAAAATGATAAGGTGATAGTTGGGTTTGTGCAATTCATTGGGGGCAAGTGAGATGGGCCTCATCTTTTGATCCTTTTGGAGGGTATGTATGCAAAATCATTCACCCTTGGGATTCTTTTGACTATGGTTTTGTGTTGTTGCACTTTTGGTATCTTCCCCAAAAAAACATGAACAATACAGCGAGTCTCGGAACAATCATGAGAAGAAAAAGTGAACCGTACTAGAGGAGGGTTTAGGGTTTAGGGTGAACGGTAGATTCTGCTAGGTGCACCCGCACCGTGCTCTCACCCTACTTGACAATCCTACTACTGGTCTTGCCCCGAGTGAGGGCTTTACTTGGCAGAATCTGCTTTTCATGGCCCATTCCCTGGTGTATCAAGGGAAACACCACGAGAAGTCGCAAGCAATAATGGCTGAATCAGCACTAATGTACTCTAGAATCAGTAGCAAGTGCTGATTTGGCCTTCAAATTCAGTTGCAAGGCAAGGCCAACAAAACATGGGAACAGACAAGAAGAAAGTGGGTGTACATAACTTAAAGTAAGAAGAAAATGGAGTTTTGTGTAGAAGATGGGTAAACCTGGTTTCTTCAGTCGATCTTCTTTGGTTCTTCATCCATTAAGGTTGGGTGTGGCACAGATCATGTCATTTTCTTGACCATATTCTATGGCACAATCTTTGGGTGATAGATCATACACTTGTAATAGTGACCAAAATGTGTCTGTTGAACATGAATTAATTCTTTTTAAATCATTGAATCTGCCACCCCGTTCATTAATGTCATGGAATTGCCTCGCCCTTGCCCATTACCCTTGCCCAGTCTGTTGGGTGTGTCGCCTAGCTTGCCCTAATGGGTTCACCTGGTGCCTTACCCAACATAATGCAAGGGGGCTTGATGATTCGACAGTACATGAAAACTCTCACCTGGTGTTTATTTTTTTCCTTCAATTTTGTGATGTTGCTCAAGTGGTGATTATCCATAAGTATATTTAGCCAAATTTGGCAATATTCAAACTATGAAAGCAGAAAATTTTAAGCACACTTTCATGTTGTAGGTAATTTTTGCAAAAAAAAATTATAAAAAAAGATTCGTCTGAATAAGTATGTGACATTTGAGAATTTCTTCAGAACATGGGGTGGGAACTAATTTTGAGAAAATTTTAGTCATGGGAAGATCAATGTGAACATTGTATATAACTCACTAAAGACTTTTTTTCCAGGCAAAAGAGTGAGGGCAGGTGCATAAGCAAAGTGAGAGTGTACAAGCATCTAATGCACTTACAGAAGAGGGTGAACAATTAGGTGTTGTGGGAATGTTTTTATAGGTTTAGACTTTAGACTTTCAACTTTCCAAAAGGCAACTGGGAATTTAAAAAACATATGATGCAAAGGAAAGAGTGAAATACTGTGCATAATTGAAATCAAAGTGTCATGGGTACATTTTATAGGTTTAATTTTAAACATGGAAATTGCATGAACTATATCTAATAACTCAAATGCTACCGAATATCCCATACATGCAAAAGATTGGTACGCCACCAACCCCATTTTAATTTTTTTTCAAGTGCTACTCTTTTGAGGGTGGGTGGGCTCTATGAAAGTATCATATGAGAGTGTTTGAGGAGCAAAAAAAGATCATGAAATGATCATTCAATCCATCCAAAACAGTTTTTTTCAATAACCGATGCAAAATAAATAAATAAATAAATAATTTCAAAAAAGCATTGATCCAAAGAATGGCTATGAGCTTGTGAATAATTAGAATTGGGTGTGAAATAAGCAAAGGTTTGTTCACAAAAACAAGGTGCAAATCAAAACAAGCAAAGCAAGCAACTTGAATTCATTGATGGATCTGACAAATAAGGCTGATATATTTATAAGGTGAATCTATAGGTTTAAACATCGAGCTCATATATTTGTTTTGCAACTTTTGAACATGACAATACCATGTGCTTTCCCTATGAGTAAAATGTGTTTTTTTTTGTATGACTTATATGGCATTAAACTTTTGGTCCATGTTCAAGGTGCTCTTGCTTCAACTATTGGGGAGGGTGTTGTAAAAAATGGGGCTAAAACTGGTGTTGATTGTCAACATTAATTTCTCACTAGCATTTCATTCATGAAAAACCTTCAAAGAGGTCAGGAATCAGGTCATGCTAGATGTTAGATGGGTTTAACCTAAACCTAAACCCTAAACCTACAAAAGCCGACCACAGTAGTAAAATTGGCTCACACCCAATTCTTGGGGAAGTGTAGGAGTCAAGTTGTGTGAAACCCCATTTTCTATATACTATCTAGATCTCAGATTTTGTGACTTGAAAAAGTTGCATAAAAGAGGGAAATTATTGTTTTTAATTGATGAATCATAATAATTGGCCCAAATGGCAAGATTTAAATACTCTTGTGCTTCATAACTTTCCAAGCATAAAATGATAAAACTCATAACATGCACCCATGGAATCAAAATCATTGTCAAATCTTTATTCCGGGTTCCTATAGCAAGGGGGGTTTGTTTGCCTTGCTCAACAATCCCAAAAAGGTGAAAATGAATAGGAAAAGGTGATGGCAGTTTTCTGCTTGGGAATCCATGGGGTAACTTTACTCTATGCCACCATTTGTGTATCAATGCATGATCATGGCTCAATTTGATTGCTATCTAGGTAGCTACGATGATATCATGAAGCATAATTGCCCCATGTCATGAGCATGATGCATTTTCTAGGATTCAAAGGCAACTAATGTTTGCACTTGTTTTTTTTTTTTTTTTTGGGGTCATTGTCTTTGCAAATTAATTGTGTTGTTGCAAAGTTTTTCAATCTTTGTGATTTGGGTGGGAAATTTTGTTTATAAATTAAGTGATTTTTTTACATTTGTTGCATTTTTTGTTGAATGGGTGTTTGTGTAATTTTTTATATGTTAAAATTTTAAGAATAAAGAAAAGAGAGTAGTTAGTGATTTGCAAAGAGGAGGAGGATCAAGGAAATAATTCTCAAGCACCCCCTCTTTTGCTCTCTATGCCTTTCTCTCTTTTTCAATAGTAATTTCGAGCAAGTATAGTTTCAAACAAAAGCAATTCCAACATTTGGGTTTTTCTCAAAAATCAAACAATAATGATCACGTGAAAATGAGTGATGTTCCTAATATGATATTTTCATATGAATTGTTGATTTTTTAAAAACAATTTCATTGATAAGTATGTAAGGTCATCCGTCATTTCAAAAGTATTAACCAAAGAGGTACTCAAAAGTAGACTTAAAAAGAAGTCCAACCTAAGTGTAAGAGATGGCAATTTTTTCCTTTTTAGGAATTAACAAGTTGTGCAACAAATTGAAGAACATTTGTTTGTTATCATGAAATTTTCATGAGCTTCAAATTCCACCAAGAAAAAACAATTGGATAATTTATATATTGTGCACATGATAGCTAGACGAGTTTAAGTTTACACCCATGACAAGAGAGAGAGAAAGGGTTTTGATATAATGTATTATAAACAAAGTTTAATTCTATTGATGGTTTAGTTTTGTTATGTTTGTTTCAAGTGTTGTTGCATATGTCCAATGACATGAACCTTAAACATTGTTGATTAACTATGCATTCTCCACAACTTGATCAAATTCATGGGTCCAAGCATAATAAAGTATACCCAAAAAAGTAGTCCTATGAGAATTTAATTTCAAAAAAGTCTCTTTTCAACATTCACATTCAAAAAAATATTTAAAACTTATTTAAATTACATTTTGAAATCATAAAACTCTTCATTGAGTTTATTATAAGTTGAACATAAAGTTTGAAAAAAAACTATACGAAAAAAAGGATGAAAGGTATGTTTTAAATTGGTTGGTTGTTTAAATTTTCCAACATACTTTTACATTAACTCATTGATAGATTATGACCTTAATATGAAAAGTTTCATACACATTAGGGCATTATCAACTTGAAAGTACAATAATTATAATTGATGTTTTATTTTAATGTACTTATAACTTTATTTTGCAAAATTGTGACACATGTTTTCCAGTACTTGTATCTCAAAAAATGTACTTAAATGCATATTAAAACATGTGGTTTTTCAATATTATGTACTGAAGTTTTTAAACTTTTAATTGTTGATCATTGACTTAAATAATATTCATGAATTCAATGTATTAAGGCATACCTTATGGGTACTTTCCAAAAAAATAACAAGTGTCACTAACTAGCATATTTTACCATGTTTATGCCCAATGTTATTGGAACTAACAACCAAGCACAAGGTAGCAACAAGCTATGTGACTTCCTACAACAATCAAATCAAAGAAAATTTTGGGACAACAAAATTTATTACAAGATTTTTCTTTCCCACCGCCTGTATACTATTTGCAACTTATGAACTTGGCATGTTGCTACATGTTCATGTGTGCACCAGCATTTTGTGAATTTGTTACTACCTTATATTAGTGATTTTTTGTTTTGGTTTTATTGTATCAATGTAATTGGATCTATATACTAAAAAATTAATACACTACAATTTATTATATTAATGTGAAATTTTCTTGTATTCAATTTTGTTGCATATATTTTGATTATTTCCATTGTGTGAACTTATTTTGAATATATTTTGCTTACAAACCTTTTGGTACACTTGCAAAGCTTATAAATATATTTTTTAACTTCTTGACCTTTTTATTCAATTTTCAATTTTCAAAAATGATCCTTGAGAATCATGAAACTAATAATGTTGTACCCTATAATGTAAAATTGTGGTGAAATTAATTGAAATAAACAACTCAAGAATAGAAGATAATGAAAATAATTTTGACACGTTAGTAAACATTTATAGATTGTATCATGCTCTCATGAAATTGCATGGGTTTGGATTAAATAAAAATATGATCATATTATACAATAGTTATAATTATGGTACATCCAAAAGGCATTTGATCAAAATATTAATTGATTTTTAGATTGATCATTATTATTTACAACATTTGATCCTAAATTTGTGAACTAATTTTTTTCAAATTGTGCAATTTGTGGATTCTTTTCTAAAAATTTCCAAGGTTTCCATGTAGGTTGAAAAGTTTAATTGTAGTCATCAATATTAAAATATCGACGTATCCATGTTGTAATCTATCAATGTCTAAGCAATATAATGTCCAAGCAATACATTATGTTTGATACATTTGATTCCCAATGCGCCACGTGCATTTTTTGAATATTTATTAAAAAGTTTTTGAAGCTTGTTTGGCTTATTAGGATTTTGGTTATGTAATGTGAAAAAATTGGTTCCTTTTTCATCCCAAGAATTTGTCTATAATGTTCATTTTGAAATGTTGAAGTTTTGAAGGAAAAAGCCAAGTTTGTTGTGAAAATTGAAACATGTAAGATTAACAATGTATTTTTAAAAGTTGAACAATGGTATTGATAAACATGCAATGGAATTTGTGCCATATGGTCAACAACCATATTGCTACGCATGTGCAACAACAAGGTTGTTGAATGAGAACTACTTTCAATGCAATGTCGTTTGTCATCACATGCGGTCAATGAATAACAAAGAAAAAAGGTTTACTTTTAATGATTATGAAATTGTCAAGTTTTGTTATGTCAATGTGGCATTAGAATCAAGCATGAAGGAAGACTTCTCAAAATTTTCACAAATCACATAGAATTATTAATGAAATTTCATATTTTGCAATTTTTCTTTAAGTATATATGGTCGACTTATATATTTAAATGGATTTAGAAAGGAAAAAAAAAATTGTGGCATAGAATGAGACACCCCCATGTTTGTCAAACTTGGTGGTGTTGGTAATGAAATTCTTCGTTCTTGGTTCTTGAAATGGAATGCAAAAACCTTTATGCTTAATTCTATGTGATTTAATAGAGGGGGCAAGAGTCACAAAATAAGACTAGGATGAGTTCACTCAAGTTGAACTATTAATCACTTTAATTCGTCCAATTAAACAAAAGTAGGTGATTAGTGCAATTTTGAGCCAAAAGACTTCCACAAGTTCACATAGTGAATCACAAAACTTGCCATGACTTGGACTTCCTAAAAGGTAGTATTCCCCTTATTAAAAAAAATTGTACTGCACCATGGGAATGACATTTGAATGGTTTTTTTCTAAATATCTTAAAAGAATGTTCCTAAAATTCTCAAGTTTTGAATCATGTAACTTTGAAAGTTCATCATACCTTCAAAACATATCCAAATGGGACTTTCTAAATCTATTTTATAACCCTTAAAAAGGACTTCCCAATGTTGTATCAAACTTCAATTACATTATTTGGTCCCCCATATGATGTTATGAGCTCAAGTGAACGTCCAATTTCTTCAAATAGCTATACTTTTCAACCATTATATATTCTTTGGCAATGTTAAGCACAACATGATTGTAATTTACATCGAAACATTTTCAATAAATCATTTGATGTGAACAATTTTTAAAACCTTGTTTCAAAGGTCCCTAGAATTTTGATTTTCAAAGTGGGAATGCATCACTGCTAAAAATATTGTATTATTTAACCATCCAATTTGTGACTACATACAACTATCCATCATTTGCAACCATCTTTTATTATTTTTACAACTAGTGATGGTCTTTTTAATAATATTATTATTATTGCAATTATGATGCGACTACTAAATTGCATTTGAAAATCATGAGTTTTTTTCCCTTCTACTCCCATATATTTTTCATCCACCTTGGCAATGTGTTTGAACCATGTCATGCCTACTTGGCTTCATTTTTTATTTTTTATTTTGTTTTAGTTTTTAAACCTTTGTTACAAGCCCAAGGATAGGGTCATGATTAATGTTGTGTGCATGTGCTTTTGCCTAGATATACACACCAAATGAATGCATGAATGATTAGATCATTTTTAATGGATGATTCTTCCCTAAAAGTCCATTTTACAATGTTAAAATATGTGATCAATTTTCTATTATTAATACATGGGGATTATGTGATAGGTACCAAACTAATGAAATCCATATAATTGGTGGTCATTGGAGGTTTTTTTTAAAAATTTACTATATATATATAATTATAATTTTTAAATTTTTGTAAAAAAAAAGCTTCAATTTTGAGCAATTAAAAGTTCATAACTATTTTTCTCCTAAGATTTCTTCCAAAGGATTTCATTTCTAGACTTTTTATTATTTTTTACAACACATATTGAGTACCTTATAAAGCCATATTAAAAATTTAACATATTAAAAAAATCCTTATATAAAAACATTGTTGTTTGACTAGTCTATGTGTTATTATAACTTCAAAAGTCCACCCACTTAACTTAGGGACAATTTTTTTAAAATGTGATTTCATTAAATGTGAGTTATTAACTAACATTCAAGTTGATAACTTAAAAACAAAGTTCATTAAATAGAAATTTGATTTTGTACACTCAAAAGAGTTTTGAAGAACATGCATTATGAGCATTGACATTCAAATTTCCATTCATTCATGCATTCACCCCACCATATATGGATATGATATTTTATTTACCCTAATTTATTTTCTTAAAATCAATATACCTTAATGAAACATATACCTAAAAAAATATGTACAGTTGAAAAATTGTAATTTATTCATAACCTTGGATATACAAAAGAAATACCCATGCTTGAAGTTGGATATATTTTAATATCTAGGTTTTTAAAAAAGGGTAAGTATGACTTAAACCCTAAAATTTGTTGATTTTATTAATTAGATGTGGGTACGATGAACTATTTCACCTTCAAGTTTCTTTTATGATTTTTTTTTGTTATGAACCATTTTGATTGGCCAATCACCAAAAGTAAAATTAAATGATTTCAATATTATGATAATTTTTTTAAAGAATTAAAAGTTTAACTTTTGTTTCGAAAGTTGGAAAAATCTTTCATTTTAAGTCAAGTGGTAGCATGGGGTTGATTATTTTCAACTTCCACCCTTTTAGGCTTGCACACCTCCCATCTTCACCTTTAATTTATTATTCAACTTGGGTTTTGCATTGTTTAACACTACTAGTGACAACCAATTAACATAAGGTCGAGATATCAATGTATTTAACAATTAAATGATTTTCAAGGAAAGATAATTAATGACCAAATTTGGCAATCCATGCATATAGATTGTCTATGAAATCATTTTTAGTTCCATTCACATAAAATTCAATCAAAATTCACCTACTCGAAACATTAACATTTTTGGCCCCGTAGTGTCCCTTGGTGACCTATTTGGCACCCCCATCATTCTTGATGTCCTTTTTGATGCCCCTTGTTGCCCCCCCCAAAACCAAATTGGGCCTCACCAAGTCTTTCCTAATATGTTTTCCAATGGTTTTTAACTCTTTTCATGGTTCAAAAAAATATAAAATGTAAAATATTTTCAACCATAGTGTCTTTGACATCTTCTAATATCATATGTGAAACCTTCAACATCCTCTAGCGCCTTCTTTTACCCCTTTTTTTTTCTTTTATCCAACCTAATGCCCTTTCATGGTGTTTCTAATGTGTCTTTTATGTCCCTACTATTGTTTGTTCCAATTTCATTATTCCTTGTTGGCATTCTTGTGTTTTGGTTGTTCCCTCACCATTTTTCATCATCCTTGGTGTTTTCCAAGTGTGTTTTTGTCAATGACCAAGTTTAGGTCATCCTAAACCAAAATGTCCCATTGATCCAAACTTCTACTATGGATGTTTATATTAAAAATGTTTGATAGGTCAATGTCCATCTTGGGATGTCCTTTGAAAACCTTAACCAATTGATTCTACTTTTGAAGAGTCATAAGGGTTTAAAGGCTCTTTGGAAATGTTAGACTTGCTTGGTTTGAAAATAACATTTCTAATGAAAATTAAGTTCAATTCTATTTATTATTTTTTGGAATGTGTATTTATTTTTGAATTTAATCTTATATGCAATATACAAAACTTCATGACCATAAACCTAACCTTCTCAACATGGGTGATACATATTACATATACATTGTTGGATCACAATTCGACTCAATCTATTTGGGAAGCACACATTTGCATAAACATGATGGGGTGACATGTGTTAGAATTTGCATCAAAATGTGTTTTCAAATTAAACTTAATAAATGTAAGCTTTCACACATTATAAATTTTACTTGAATCATTATCCATAATCAATAAACACATTTTAATGTAATGAGTTGGGATGTTAAACACTCTTTTGAAAAATTGAATGATGAAAAAGTTTAGATGAGATTATCTTAAGTTAACATGAATTAATTTTTTTATCCAACTATTCATAAGGATTTTTTTTGGAGGGGTTGTGGAGGTGTTGGATTTCCATCAAATTTAAAAAGACAAAGTTGAAAAGTAAAATATTTTCAATTGATTCCAAAAGGGAAAGTAATTGGAAGGCAGGGGGGGATGTCCACCCCCAAGTCATGCGTGTAGTTGATATTTAAAAATAAATAAATAGGATTTCTCATTATATTAATGAATTTATTGAGTTGAATCAGTTTTATAAACATAACATAATTATTGATAAAAATAATGTAGACTTGTTAACTTTGATAAAATGTTTTAATGAATATTCTATTTTCAAAATTGGCTTGAATAATTTTTTAAAAAAATTTGGATTGAAAGGTGTTCATTAAAATATTCTTAAAACATTAACCTGAAGTTTTATTTAAGTAATATTTTCATTTTATTTGATTTAACTAATAAATTTCATTATGCTATTCTTATATATATATATATATATATATATCATCATGTTACATGATTCAATGTTACCACTTGTTGGAATTGTGAACATTGTGAAAATTAAACAATATCAAATTCATTGAAAAATCTATGAATATAAAGTATGATTTATTATATTAAAATTCATGAAGACATGTTGTTATTTTCATATGAAACCAAAATTTAAAACTTTCACCATTTGCAATCATGATGTGTATAAGTCAAGAACTTGAATTACAATTATAAATTCATGTTTCGAAATATTAATAATGTATTAAGTTTAAAAGTGTAGTTGTTGAACGAAAAAGTGAAACATAAATGTGTTTAAATGTCAACCATGCATTTGTAAATAATAACATGCATGATGGAATTCCAAGGCTTTAAAAACTTGGTGTGATACATGGTGATAATAGGTTGAGAGATGTGATTTATGGTTAACATGTAATTGATTTAACCAAAGAATTAAATATTTGAGGAAAATAGAATTTAAATCAAAGAGCTAGACTTTGAAAATGTTTCAACTACATAAAAATGGAAAAATATTATGATTATTATTATTGTGATAAACTTGCATGGTTTTTTATAAAAAAATTGGTGTTCTCAATTTGCACCTAATTTGCAAGCATTGATGTATTGATCACAAATTAAATCAATTTTTTTCCTTCTTCCTTTTTTTTGGTCATTTTTTTTGTTGTTTTTTTTTTATAGCAACAAATCATTCATCCTCTCATGCATTTAATTCAATTAATGACACACGTTGAAAAAAAGTTGCAACCCTACAACATATTCATGGGATGTAGAAAATGCACATGATTTAAAATATTCATATTATTTTCAAAATTATTTAAATACATTTGATTATTATAACACAAGGGTAGCTTTAAGTATAATGTCTTGTAAACATTCATAAATCCTTATTCAATTTTGTTAAAGATTGATTTAATGTGACAATAAAATGTTACATGTGGATTTCAAAAATAATATTGTTTACAAGTGTACCTCTTCAACCATTATTTGATCACTTTTTCTTTTGTGTTATTGAATTTTCAAAAAAATATATATCATTTGCTCCATTTTGTTTAAATAATTTGACAAATTTCTAGATTTGGTTCTTTTTTCTTTTGAAAGTAAATACCCATGTCATTTAAAACATGTTTGTAGAAATATAAATGGGTTGATATCATATGGTTTGTGCTATATAATAATGATATGATGCATAAAATTTAATAAAATTATCAAAACACATCTCAAAAGGAAAAGCCAAAAAGAAAATTACATAGGAACAACATTGAGGAAAAGAATACTTTTTTTTTTGGGTCCACTAATTCTTTCAATTGTTCCATTTCACATAATAAAGTGAGGTGAATATCAATTGTTGTGTAATAATTTAACTAAATGTAAACCACAATGAAGGAGAAAAAAATATTCACATGCCCAAAAATTAAAACCTCATGACAAAAAATGCTCCATCATAAATCGTAATCTATTTGATAAAAATCAAAATTATAACATCTTTTATTCTATGGTCAACTTTCATTTTTGCTTTGTGTTCACAACCCATTTTCATTGGATCATTACCAAATTCATCACATGTTTTCACACTTGTTCTTTCTTGTCATTTATACATACAACTTTCACATAATATTTACATAATTACAAAATCATACAAATTTGTACAAATTCATGATCTTTGACACACCAAAAAAAAAAGTTGTGAAAAGTAAAGAGGAGATTGAGTGAGATGAATAGTATTAAAATAACTCCATCACAATTGTTTTCACATGTTAAATGTAACAACATTTTTTCATTCTTACTTTTTGCATAAATATCTATTCTTTTATTAATGATCTTTTGAACAATGTTAGCATATGCACATGAAGTCAAATTAGTCAACACATGTTCATATGTCAATGACATGATATGTTGAAATAACTTTGATATAAATATATTTTGACCAAAGGATAACAATGATATGATGCAATTTCTAACATTTAATAAATCTTCCTTATTTGTACAAAGACAAATAAGAGATTTTTTTTCCAAATGGTCTTGAAAGGTGAGACAATAATTAATTCTTATACGAAACTAAGATCTGAAAGGACACATAAACAAATAAAAAACATAGTTCCATTCCATTCAAAATAGATTCCAACCATTAATTCTACTTGGGCTCCATGCTGCTACGCACTACCATTGATGATAAACTTCTACACGCATTTGGAATTGTACAACAAAATTACAATAAACAAAAAACAAAGAAAGACTTTTCAAAAATTTCAAAATGCAATGTGTTTTCCTTTCTTACATTATACAAGTAAAAATGAAAATAAAGGCCATGAGTGTTGTCCCCCCAAAAAAAAAAAACCATAGCAAGTTTCCAATAGAAAGAGAATGAAGAGATTTCAAAAGATGCATGCAATAAGAATATAAAAAACAAAAAATCCAAAAGGTTCCCACCATATAAAAGATCTTTATATAAAGATATCATTATAGTAGTTATATAACAAGTTTTGAGATAGAATAATTCATTTTAACATATTATGGAAAGGAACATCGTAGGACAAAATACTATGGGAGCGTATTGTCATCCTACCTAAACCATCTCCAATGAAAATTCATCATCATTGAAATTTTAGGAAGACAAAAAATATTGACAATATAGTGATCTCCCTTAAACTTGTTTCAATGTTGAAATATTGATATTGTGTTATAATTTTTATTATTGACCTTTAATAATCGATCTAAAACATTTTTTACTAGTTGCTTGCAATTGAAATTAGACTTGTCCCTTCATCTTTCATTTTTTTGCTCTTTGTAATGTTTTCTTGCAATCAAGTTTGGTGAATTTACCTTAGGACAAGGTAAGCTTCAATTGTAGCGTTGCCTAGGCTATTCAAAAATGTCAAAATAGTTGAACCTTTTAAATTGCAAAAGTGGTGCAATGTAAGTTATATGCAAAAGGATAGAGATAATTAGAGATAGTTCAAAACATTTTACATCTAACAAAATAAAAGCTTGCAATAGCCTTTGACAACTTTAAATGAAATGAAGATTTTGATTAATAATCCTTTGGACCAAGGAAGCAAATCCATCACGCTTTGAAACAATAGAACTTCAAATGTGGTTATTGGAAGATGAATTTCAATGTCTAGGAAGGAAAGAGGGGTCCTATCATATAGGACTAGTGTGGCCCGTGCCCTTGGCCCAAGTGTGAACCCATTACAAAATAGGGAAACTCAACATGTGAACATTGTTTTGCAATATATGTATTGTTTTTTGAACAGCCAAATGTGAAAGGAAATCATGTTTGAATTGAATGGTAATCCTTCAAGTGTTATTAGGTTCTCAACCGATTTTCCCTTCCAAAACCTGGTTTTTTAGAATTTATTTGTATTTTCAGCAACAGAAATCACTTAAAAATCAATATCTCCCACATTCTGAATCCAAATCTTGTCAAATAAATTCCATTAAATCTTGCTCATCAAGCTCTTTCCAAAACACCAATGGCTCATTCCAATTGCTCCAAAAATTTCAGCTAGGATTTAATTCAATTTTCACTGAAGAAATCATTCAATATTCAAAAACTTTTACATGGCATGTCCAAATGCCATGAAACCAAGCCAATATGCACCCCTCGTCCTTGAGAGCTTTCCAAAGAGACCAAGAATGCAATCTGAAGCATCCCGGTTTGGTGGATATGTAACATATTATTCCTTTATTTTATGAGGTCATAATTTTGGTCAATTTTTTGCAAAAGAGAAGCTGGCTCTAAGTAATCACTGGACCCATATTGCAGGGTCTTCAATAGCCAGCTCTCCTCAATTACAATCAGAGCTCTAAACACACATTTCTAAAAGCATTATCTATGAAGCATTGAAAATGGGTGACCATTGGTCACCTTTCCTCTTCAACAATAGCAACAACCACCCCAACCACTCTAAGGAAACAAGGCATCACAAGCATTGCTGGCCCTGCCAATATTGTACATCTACCTATTGTGTCCACACTGTGAACACCAAAACAATCTGTTCCAATCTAAACAGTCTAAACACTTTCACCAAAGAAACTGGTTCTCATAAGGTAAAACTTGCAAAAGTTGGATCCAATGCTATAGTCCCTGTGGAGGCAGAGCCCAACAAAGAACTAAACTCCATTGAAAATTGCAAGCTTTCTTTAATAAAGTTGAAACTTGAAGCTCACTTTGCATACAATTAGGGTTATCTCTAAAGTACCCCAAATGGGCCAGAGTGAACCAAAGCACCCACCATTGCACCATGAAGAACGGATGGGTAAATGGTTGGGAAACAATTTTCTGTTGGGTTCCAGTTCCCTAGCTAACCATGGTGATTAGCTCAGTTATTTTTTTACTACCTACCTACTAACAACAGGTTTTCTGTAGAGTTCCAGTGCCCTAGCTAACCATGGTGATGAGATCAGTTGCTTTTTGGACTACTTACCTAGCTAATAACCTTGCTGATTGTTAGTAGGTAGGTAGTAAATACAGCCTTTATCTATGTATGAACCATCTACTTTCTACAGTCCTGCAAAGCTGTGAACTGATACCCAGTTTCATTAAATTGTACTGGATTTTGCTCACTTTCTGGTTACACTAATTGTGGATGAAAGAGGGATTAGAGGGTGAAACTAGGGCAGGGTAACTTATGGACCAGTGACACAGATTAGAGTTTTTCTTGTAAAGTCTCGTGATTAGAGGGGGAGAATGGCCAGTTTCAGCATAATAGGGCATCAAACGCATAACTGGGAATGAAAATTTTACAAAGCAAAATAACCCAACTAGTTTTTCCACCAATTTTGGTGGTAAACTGAGGGCGACTTTAGACAAGGGTCCAAGGTCCAGGGACCAATGAATTCAAACAATCTTATTGGTTAAAAGCTTTAAATTGTTCCCCAAGGCGTTTAAACGAGGGTCCAAGCCCAAGAAGTGGCAAATTGACGCTAAACCTACATGGCACCTGTTTTGGAGGGAAAATCAATTGGTTCAGACCAAAGAACAGTGCTAAAAGGAGAGCTCCTGATTTGGAGAACCACGAATCAGGCTAGGGACCAAGCTACAGTCCAACTCAAGGATTCAATTTGCTTCAAATCAGTCCAAACCCACATATATTTTCACTGCTCCTACCAGTACAACTACTATAATTACGCTCGAACCTTGTGCATAAAAAATTAACCAAGATTTAATAAAATTTCACTATTTTGCGGATACCACTGCCAGAGGGGACAGGGGGGTGAAAGCAGGCCCAAAGATAGGGTGAAGACAGGGTGACTCTCCAGATTACTCTATTGCAAACTTCATAATTTAAAATTCTTAGTTCACATACTCTAAATTTCAAAACTGAAATTGTTACTTTTCAGCCTAAACTAAGATGGCCGGACTCAACAAGCATCCATGATAATACCTTCTTTATCTTTTTTTTTTAATGAGGCCCCTTAGTGACCACATTAAGCCCCAAAAATGTTAGATTTGAGCTAAGAGACCCTGATTTACTCTAACCATGGGATATTTGTAATATTTATAAATAATTTAAATAAAATTTAAGGTTTTTACCATGGTTCCAAAATGGGTGCTGGTTCACCCAAGGCAACTAAGACAAGGTAACAAAGAACTGGGGAATCTCTCTTATGTCCATCATAAGAGAGATATTTGGGGACAAATGGAAACGGGGCCAATAATAGAGAGCTAAAACACCATGATAAGCATCCACTGCTGAAGGTCCACAACAATGGCAAGTAAAAAGGTAAGAAACATGCTCCAAATCAAATGCATTTTCCTAAATGCTAGATTTGGGATACATGTAAAGTTCAATATTGTATATCTATGAGGTCCAAAATTGTATTTAGGATGTAAAGTTCAATTCTAGGTTATGGGCACCATTTGGGGCAGTTTTTAAATTGTTTTTACAAAGAACCTCCAATTACATTGGAATTATCTCTATTTCTTGTTGCAATTCAAAATTCAAAATGTAAAATGTATTGGTTTTGGTTTTACTCTTCTTTTCCTAGCTTCTAGTTCCGATTCTAGTTTTGAAAATGGATTGAGTTTGCATCTGGTTCTTTGTAACCCAGAGTGGCGACGTTTAACTGCAAATTCCAGTTTGCAAGTACCCAAATGACACTAATAATGAACAATGTTTTTATTCTGGACAAATTTTGTGATTTAAAACCCCAAAAAAATGGAATTTTTTCCTAGTGTAAATTTGGCTAATTTTGCTAAAATTTGAAATTTTCATCAAATTTTTTTAATCAAAAAATTGAGAAAAAAAAACACATAGTTATATTTTATGTGGTCCAAAATTAAGTCTATGGACATTGCAATTTTAATCTTAAATCTAAGATTTTCAAAGATTTGATGCTATTTTATCATCAAGCTATGATCGGCCTAACATTTACTTAACGCCATGTGCCACATGAGAGTTTGCATAATTGTTATCCATGTATGGATCTCCGCCATTGATTCAAATTTTGTGGTTCCATCCAATGGTCGAACTTTACGTTACATAAGACCAAGTTTCATAAGTTTTTAGAAATCATAACTTTAACAAAACTAGCTTAGTTTTGAGATGACACATGGTGTTGTATTGATCTCGCTGTGTTCAACGTAAAAGAATTTGCAGGACGAGGCACTGCTTGGCTTGGAAGATTCCTTCAAGTGACAGGTGCATGACCGTTGTGCGATTTTCATCCAGCTCCCATTTCAGGATCAAAAAGTTCGATTCGACAGATGTCGTGTTGGCAAGCATGGTTGCCAGCTCGTCGTAGAACGAGCGCAAGCGTTCGAATCGACCCGGGGCACAGTCCCACGCATCATTGAACGTGGTCGTGTGATTGTGTTTATTGATGATGTCGTGCAAGATGGTGTCGGAGTTGTTTACGATGTTTGGCCTCAACCTGCTCCACGCTCTCCTCGGACCAAAATGAGGAGACGTGCTGCCGGAACGAGTCTAGCACATCCTTCAGGAAAACGCCATGATGTAGCTTGATTAGCTGAGCAGACAGCACAGGCAACGCGTCTTTGTCCAACGCGCGATTGGCGCTGTCCCGCTCAGCCATGACCGACTGTAGCCCAGCGATCAATGCCATTGCGTACATGGTGATGCGATTGATCACGTCTTGTTGATCAGTTGTTTCAAGGCGCTCATAGCAGTCACGCGCGAACAAGCTTTGATTCTCGATGTGGTTGACAATCGCCATGGCCGGGATGCCCAGCGAGCCCTGCTGCACGTAGGTGTTATCCTTGCAGGCCTCACCGTCGTCAACGTCGCCAAACTCGATCTCAAACATGGCAATGATCGTGCTGAGCAAGTTCTGCACGAGAGTTTCCTACTGGCTGATCAGTAACGACCTGGCCTGCAACTGGGCCAACGTGACGTTGATTGTGTCGATCACCGACGCCACCGCGTACGTGACGATCCACCATTACTCCGACGGCATCAAGTTGGGCCGCTTGTCCTTGGTGTGCTCCAGGAGTAGGCGGCGATACGACTTGTAGAAGTTCAGTAGGCGGCCCATGTGCGCCCAACGATTCATTTTCTTTGGGCACTTGACATTCATGGCGATGGTCAGGTTGTCCTGCGCACGTAAGTAAACCAAGAACGTGTAGGCCTGCTTGACCTAGACGCTGTTGTTGATGCCTTTGGCTGTCGCCTTGACCACAATGTCGATCTGATGCGGTGCACACCAAATGCGTAACACGTCGTTGTCAGCGCAATCAACGAGGTGAGTGATAACATCAGCATGACGGCCTGTCATGGTGTTTTCACCGTCAGTTGACACGCCGATCAGCTTGGCACACCACTTGATGTACAGCGCGTCCATGAACTTGGCGATCAAATTGAAAATGTTGACAACGGAATGACGTTCGAACATGGGCATTGCGACGAGGTGCAAGTTGACCAGCTCGCCGCAATAGCAGACATGTATGCGTAGGTCGGAGAACGATTGGCCGTGATGCGCGCTTTCGTCGCCAGTAAGTGACAGGGCCCAAACCGACTCATCGTCGAGGATGCTGGTGATTTGTTGCAGCGCGACAACGACAACAACCAAGACGCACGTGTACTGACCGATGATGCGGTCATTGAGGCCAACAAGTTTCGCTGTCTTCGTGCAGTCCTTGGTTTTCTGGATGGCTGCCACCGTCTGTCAGAACACGACAGCCCAATGCCGATGTAGTCCATGGCCAGGTCGAAGCGTAGGATGTCCTTGATGGTCACCGTGTAGATGGGTGCATTGTTCTCCTTGCAGAACAACTTCATCACATTTTTTTTCTCGTTCTACTTCTCGATGAGCTTCTTGCAAATCGTGTCGGCCGGGTTTAATTTGCCATCGTTGGTGTCAAATGTTTTCGAGTTGCTCATCATCGCGGAAGAAATAGTTGCCAATGATGACATCGATGATTTCGATACAAATGAAAACTCGTACGTGTCCTTGTCTAGATCAAAGTGGTGATGCAGCGTGTTGGTCACCTTGATGCGCCAATTGAAATATTGTTTCTTTTGGTTGATCGACATCCCCCGGTACTTTGTCCATGATGCCGCGTGCTGCCCCTCGTGGTGACTACGGTACTTGAACGGGGAAAACGACTTCATGAAATATTTGATGTCGCTGCGTTGTTTGCGATTTCACCTCGCGACGTTAACCTCAACCACATCTCAGCCCTAGTACAAGTAGAACAAGCACCGGACCATGACGTCACCATGAGTGTTCGTCGAGATGATCTTGAGGGCGAAGTCTAGCGCGTGCACCTTTTAGAATGGGATTGCCTTCTTGCTCGTCATTCTGGTTATCCTGCACAACTTTGTTAGTTTTGAGACCGCGACGGACTTGACTTTGAGATATCCGTGGCTATTTTTAACAAATCTCAAAACTTATGAGGCCTGGATAAAACCCTCATAAGGATGCATTATTGAAATTTGGGTGTCTCGTCAATTGTAGCTTTGAACCATGGGCCTTTATTTGTTTAATGCCCCATTTTGCAAGCAAACATTAAAATAAAACAACAAATTCAATGTAGCTCTAATTTTGACTTAGTTGAAGAACAATGTTTGGTAAGAAAAAACACTAAATTTTTTTTACTATAATTGAGCTATGATTAACATTTTAATTATCTTTGTTATACAATATTTTGAAGGAAAAAAAATGACCAACTAATTAGAATCTTGTTTTTCAATCAAAGGGTTTAAGGTTTAATTATTTTTTCAACTTTTTTGTGTTTCCATGAACAAAATGGATGAAAAAAAATGGCCTTTGAGCAATTTGTTCAAATTAGATGCCTTGAGAAAAAAAGGACTTTTCATCAAAATGGTAGCCCTAACATTTTTCCCCTTCGGAAAAAAGGGACTAAGTTGCTTTAGGGAATAATTTCCTCGATGAAAAAGTTTTCAAATGTTTGATAGATAAACTTTGTCCAAATAAAATGTTAATTATGCTATTGGAAATGTTTTGAAACATAATTGTTTGAAACGATCTTGCATTTTTAATTTGGAGATATGAACTAAAAACAATGACAAAAAAAAAAGTTTAAAAAAAATGACTAAATTGATTTTTCCCTTAGGGAAGAGGGGAATTGTCTTTTTTTTTTTTTGGGAGAAGGGGGTTAAGTTGCTTGATGGAACAAATTCCCTTATAAGCAAGTTTCTAAATGTTTGATAATAAAGTTTAAGGGACAAATGTTGTCCAAATCAAATGATTTTTCACACCATTGAATTTTTTTTGAAATGCAAATATTTAAGATGACCTTGCATTCTTGATTTGAAGCTATGAGCTAAAAATTATAATGAATGAAAAGTTTAAAGTTTAAAAAGGACTAAGTTGAATTTTCCAATGGGAGGAGAAGAGTTATTTTTTTGGGGATTAAGTTGCTTCATGTAGTAATTTTCTTTGGGGAGCAAGTTCTCAAATTTTTGACAAGAAATTTAAGAAACAAATGTTATTGAAATCAAATGTTCTTTATATCATTAGAAAGCTCTTGAAACTTAGATATCTAAATTGATTTTGTTTTTTCAATTTGAAGTTATGAAAAAAAAATATGACAAAAAAAAATCAGATTTTTTTTTTCAATGCCTCTTTTTCCTTGAACAACTGAGTCCTTTTTTTCCTTGGGGAGAATGTCGCTTAAAAATTTGACATTTAATTTTTCTTTTCATCATAACTTTTAATTCATATCTTGAAAAAATAAATGCACAATCATTTTAGATATTTACATTTCAAGAGCTTTCTAATGATATAATTTTTTTTTGATTTCAACAATGTGTTTTTCCTAAAATTTTTTGTCAAACATTCAAAAATTTGTTCCTTAAAACAAATTTCTCCTTGGGGCAACTTAGTCCCCTTCTTGCCCAAGGAGATAACAATTTCACTCCTCCTTAGGAGAAATCAACTTAATCCCTTTTTAATTTCCAACTTTTTTTTTCATGATAACTTTTAGCTTGTAATTTCAAATTAAAAATGAAAAAATATTTTAAATATCTATATTTTGAGAGCTTTTCAATAGTATAAAAATCATTTGATTTAGATAATGTTTGTTTCTTGAAATGTCTTGTCAAAAATTCAAAAATTTAAAAATTTGTTGTTCAGGCCATCTTAATTCATGTCTCCCTTGGGAAATTGTTCACTGAGGGAATTTAATCCTTTTCTCTTCAAAAACATTTTCCCCTTCTCCCAAGGGGAATGGGAACATGGTTGAGACTATCATTTTGTCACTCTCCCAGGGAAAGTCCCTTTTTTCCCAGAAAAAGTCCTTTTTTTTCAGGGCATCTAACTTGAAATAATTTTTGAAAGACTCTTCTTTTCATCCATTAAAACGCAAAAAAGTTTGAGAAAAAAATTGAACTCTAAACCTTTTGGTTGAAAGGGGAGATTCTAATTAATAGATCATTTAAAAAAATATTGTGTAAAAAATAAAAATAAAATATTAATCATAATTCAAGTACAGTTTTTTTTAAAAAAAAACTTCAAAAATATTTTTCTTAGGGAGCATTGTCCTAAAACTAGGTGAAGACCAGTGCCACATTGAATTTGTTGTTCCTATTTAGTGTTTGCCCATTTGGCAAGCCTTATATCTACCACATAACATTTTGGGTCTGAATCGATGAAAAATCTTTTCATAAAATGGACTTACTATTTCATTTTGGGTCTGAATGGATGAAAAATCCTGTCATAAAATTGACTTACCATTTCATTTTGGGTCTGAATGGATGAAAAACCCTGTCATAAAATTGACTTACCATTTCATTTTGGGTCTGGATGGATGAAAAATCCTGTCATAAAATTGACTTACAGTTTCATTTTGGGTCTGAATGGATGAAAAATCCTGTCATAAAATTGACTTACCATTTCATTTTGGATCTGAATGGATGAAACATCCTTCCATAAAATTGAAATACCATTGAGGAGTTGCCACCACCAAAGTGTGATTGCAGCATAAGTCAGATAACTACAAAACAACAAGAAATGCACTCACTCTCTTCTCTCTCTCTCTCTCACTCATCTCTCTAGGTGTTGAACACTGAACTTAATTTCATTTCTTTATTTTCTTATTTATAGTAGTGTTTGAATTGCTATTGTCCTGTGTGGCAGAGTCAAGACAGAGGGAAGAAGAAGAAGAAGAAGCAGCAGCAGCAGCCATAGAAGTAAAACCTCAAAAGCAGCCATAAAAGCAAAGCCTAAATAAGAGAAGCGCCTTAAAAAGAAAGTCCTCAAAAACTTTAACTCTTGTATTCATTACAAAACTTGACAACACCCCCCCCCATCGCCCCCAACCGCAGAACTGCAGACGCAATCTTAGGTTTTAAGGTACGCGCATTTGTTGACTCTTCACCTTCCCCCACCACAGTGCGCGGCGACAGACCATGTCCCATCTATTTCCAGCTCACTGCACGTTGTACCCCAAGAACCTCCTCTCTCCACCCACCCACATTGTCCCTACTCTCCTCTCTCTCTCTCTCTCAGAGACCTTGTATACTCTTTCTCTCTTTGTGTATCCATCTGTTTCTTTTGTTGCTTCAAACCCTAGTCTTTGGTTTCTGACTGCATTGTGGCTTTTTTCTTTCTTCCAACTGTGTTTTTTGGTCACTACTTTTTTTGAACTTGGTTTCTTGGGGTTTCATTCATTTTAGGTGTTTTTGTTATTACGTTGGAGATTATGGCTGTTGTATCTGGAAAGCCATCGGGTTTCGTGATGCTGGTGGTAGTTGTTAGTGTGCTTGTGCTGTTTGCAAGTAGTGGTGTTGTCAGTGCGGTGGACTGGTCGTCTTCTTCTGTGGCTTCGGCGGAGTTTTTGTTGAGTGGTGGTAAGGATCAGTTTGGTGAGATGAAGGAGGAAGAGGAGTCTTCTTCCCTGATGCGGAGGATGTTGGCTAGTTCGCCTTTCTTCATCAGCTATGGCTCTTTGTCTGCTGATCGGATTCCTTGCCCGGCTGGCTCCGGAAGGTCTTACTATACCAACAACTGTTATGCTTCTGCCGGTCCTGTTAGACCTTACAGCCGTGGTTGCTCCGCCATCACTCACTGTGCTCGCAGTTGAAGAATTTGTAAGCATCTCTTCTCTTCTTTCTTTCCTTATTTTTTGTTTGGAATCCTCTCGACTGCAATGCACATACCGAAGCCCTTTCCTTTGGTTGCAGATGCTAAAGTAGTTGGATTACCAAAATTTCTGAGGTGGAAAAAACCATCATCATCATCATCATCGCTGCAGCCCTTAACCTATGTGCTTCATGGCTGACAGATGTACTTGACGAGATACCAGATGCAGCAATATCATCAGTGTTCAGATGTTAGTGCAGGTTTTGATTGTTTGGTTATATCACAAGTGTGAGGGTTCTGGAGGAAGCTCATTATTCAACCCTACATTCTTGGATCTGTGACTCCTGGAAAAAGCTCATAACTTCTCCCTCCCAATGAGTGGGCTTGACTTGACAGCTTCTGTCTCTTTGGTTGGGAGATAGCTGCACAGGAGAGGAAGATAAGCTGCCATGTGAAGATTTGTGTAAACCTTTTTCTTCTTTGAGGGACCCCCAGATGATTCTGTGAGCAGCAACCACTGGATCAGGGTTTTTTACAATGTGTTATCAAATAAATTCAGACTCCTTAAAGGTTGATTCTGTTGAAGATGATTCAGATGTGTTTTGTATTTCCTATTTGGTTAATGCAGATGGCTGGAAGTTTCTTTGTCATGTGTATAATATGCTTTGTTTCACAACATTACATATGTAGATCTCCTTTTAGGCCTGAGTGTCCTTGTACAGTTTTCATGGAGCCTTGAGTGAAATTAAGAGGAGGTTTCTTGACTCATGACAATCACCAAGCATGCGAGGAGACTGTCAACAGGGAAGGGAGTCTGTAGTGCTGATTGGCCATTGACAGGAATGTGTGCCTGCAAATCCCTTGCTGAAACTGAGCGACTTGACTTTGCCTACTCTTGCACTGCTTCATGAATGTTCTCATGTGGATGTTCTGTGTTGGTTCTTCCAATGTCCTTCTCCTCTTCTATCCAGTAACCATACCTGTAGAGTTGTATGAAAGATGGAGTCTGGATTTGCTACCATCATGATAGACTGGCTGTGCATATTTGCCAGAGTCCAAATCAGATATAATTTCAGAGCAGGTATGTCAGCTCACACCTATGTCTCTTGAGCTCTAGCCAACATCATGATTGAATCTTCCCATTGGTTCTGGAAATGTCACAGAAATCAGGATACAGATTTTGTACAGATTTGAGCAGACCATTATATAACATATGTTGTTTATCTATGGCCATGGTTGGGAGCTGATGAAGTCAGTGGGTAGTTATGGCAGCTTGTTACTGCTATTTGTGATGAAGGGAATTGTCTGATCCTTTGTGAGCAACTCTCGTTGTCGAGGTCATGACTGCACTCATGGTCATGCTACTTCAATCTGTTATCATGAAAATTTCTCTGCAATTTCATATATGTGCGGTTTGCTGCAACATTGTTTTCTAGTTGATATCATGCACTTGTGCTGACATGCAGTCAAACAAACATTCTTGGGTTGTTTCACAAATTGGAAGCACCACATTAGACAGTGGGCTGGAACAATTTCAAGTCAAGAAATTTGTGAGCCAAGAAAGTTTGCTTGAGCTGGACTTTTGGCTTTTGGTTTCAAGTAATATGAATATGTGAATTTGCTTTGAGTCCGGAGGCTAACAAGTGAAGCTCAAATCCTGAAGTATCACGCGATATGCAAGGTATTCAAGGCAAGTAAGATCTTGGATGTTGTTTTTTCATTGAGAGAACTTTCCTGCACAATGCTGTTGTAACCTACCAATAGCCTTTCACAATTTTGTTTGTGACAACTGTTTTGTGACATCTTATATATTTATACTCTACCTGGAGGTTTGCTTCATTTGGATCAGATTCTTCAAAAGATGGGTGGGCCCTCTAGTGGGCTGGCCTAGTGACCCACATGTTTCTAGCATCACATACTTGACTTCCTACCAATTGTTTCTACCTTTAGTGTAATGGTGTGGGCCAAGGCAGACAGGTTCGAAGGCAGGCATTCCATTTTGTGGAAAGCCATAGGGTGGGCCAGTAAGGCAGGTTCTCAGGCTGGTTTTGGTGGGAAATTATGAAATGTAAATTCTTGCCATACTGGTGGAAGATCATTATGGCTTGTAATGCCTGTGGCCAGGGCATTACGCTACTGACATCATAGTGATATGGACTAGATCAATGTTATGCTTCCATTGCAACATGTGTCACAATTTTGGTGCCCATGTAACATGAAGCAACAAACTTGTGACATTGTGGGCTTTGTGTATATAGTTGATATGCATATAATTAATCTTCATTTTCATCAACTAGTTTGTGGAACTTGCTTGGGTTATAGTAAATACCATTTGTTCTCTTGGGTATATGCAATTACATAACAAGCCTTTTTCAACAAAAGTCTATGACTCAAATCCATGCATGAAACTTAGAGTTAAAGATGATATAGAATATGACATAAACACTCATGTGAACCTTGTGAGTGGTAGTGTTTGGCAATGGGCCAATTTCCATGTTATTTAAGTATGGTCACCCAACCACTTAATAGGGGCCACCAGCTCAACCAGTCACTGAAAAAACATGTGAGCACTGAGTACTAAGAATTTGTGTGGGTGATTTACAAATGACTATCTCCAAGGGTGTGATTGGTGGCTAATACACTCTTTACACTAGGAGTCTTTAAAGGCCAATGTTCAACTTAAATCAAGCATTCCTATTGGTGAAAAAGTTGAAATCAGCCCCCAAGGGCTTTAAACTAGAAGTCAAGGCTGAAACAGAAAAAAAATAAAATTCTATCTGCCCCAAGTTACTAATAGGTAAATGCTGAACTTTAGGAAAAAAAAACTTTTCTATCTGCCCCAAGTTACTTATAGGTAAATGCTGAACCTTAGAATTTTTTTTTCTATCTGCCCAAAGTTACTAATAGGTAAATGCTGAACTTTACCAAAAAAACTTTTCTATCTGCCCCAAGTTACTAATAGGTAAATGCTAAACTTTATGGCTATGTATTGGCCCCGAAGCTGACAAAAGGATACCATTGGATCTGGGAAGCCAACAATGTTCTAGCATTTATTAGTAACTTGGACCCCAACAACAAGCCAAAAATGCTCAAAGTTGGCCCCTACCCAGCTTTTTTATCCCTGACTCCTAGTGTAAAGGGGTCCTAAGATTTCAAAGGTACCTACTTACTTACTTACGTACCTACCTTCTTCACCAACCCAACTATTAATGGTTAGATAATTCTATGAGGTCCTTAGTACTTTACATGGTAGAAATCAGCCCTTCTATAGGGACCGCTCACTAGTACATTTGTGTTATCCATTTTGTGATGGAATATGAGGGGTTTGGAAGGTGATTCCTAGGATGCTCTTTACCTCTCAACATGAAGTCTTTAAAAATCCATGACACGTTCAGCTCATAATGAAGACTTTTTGTTTGTGGGGGGGGGGGGAAGAAATTGCATTCATATGATTCACAAGTTTCTAGTAGGTAAGTGTGTGCCTTCACTTCTTTCCACAACAATTGTGCCCCAAAAAATTGTACTAGGGTACAACAAATCCCAAAACTAAATTGGTAGGTTGTAATCAATTGTTTGTTCAAATTCTAGCATTTGAATGGAACCTTTGGGATTTAGGTTTCAACTTTTTGAAAAAAATTTAAAATTAAAAGTTAAAAAAAATTTAAAATAAATAAATAAATAAAATTTCCCCCTTTTTTGGGGATAGAATCTTCAATAATGGTCCCAGATAATTTTTAGAATTTTATGAAACCTCCAGTTTGGTTTCCAAACCCAATTCTTCACATTCCTAGACTTTGTCACATTTTCAATACATGGTCCAATGCAAAGTGAACACATAATTAACAATGGTTGTATGAAGAGAGTTGTTAGTGTTATGAATCCCCTCCCCTCTTTTTTTTTTTTTCCCTTTTTTTTTGGGGGGGATTTTTTTTGATAATTTGAATAATAACCAGATTAAATTGGCACTCTTGTGTAAATAATTCTAATTTTTGTTTATTATTTTCATCCAACCAAAAAAAAACTGTCCATAGTTTTCCATTGAGAAGTTGGTAAGTATAATATATGGAAAATCCTTAAAAAGTATCAATGCCTAATTAACAACTTTTTTCTCTAAAATTGGGGAAAAAAAAAATGGTACCCTAACTAGAAACCTTTTATTATGAGAAGCGAAGTCACTTCAGGTGGATGAGAAATAAATACTCGCATATGGGTAGTTGACTGGATGAAAAAGTTTCGTGGATTGGGAAATAAATACCAGCATTATGGGTGGTTGACTGGATGAGAAATAAATACTCGCATTAGAGTTGAATGGATGAAAAAAATTGTGGATGAGAAATAAATACTCAAATGTGGGTTGACTGGATGAAAAATGACGGTGGATAAGGGAACAACTTGGATGTGGGTTGACTGGATGAAAAGAATCGTGGATGAGAAATAAAGACTTGAATTAGAGTTGAATGGATGAAAATGTGTGGTGAATGAGAAATAAATACTCCAATGTGGGTTGACTGGATGAAAATAATGGTCGATGAGAAAAAAACTCGGATGTGGGTTGACTGGATGAAAAAGGATCGTGGATTTATAATCCATCTTTTTCATCTATCTATCTTACGAAATGGATGAAAGGTGCCTCCGTTTCATCCGCGCGGCGATGGAACCAGGAATGCCGGCCGGCGTGCATTTGTTGGGGAGGGGCTTCGTCGTCGTCCCGAAGGGCCGCTGCTTTGTTGTACGCGCGCGCGCCCGCGCGCACACGCGCACGCGCCTTCGCTTTCGCTGCTGGTAATGGCCCACCGGCATCCTCTGCCGCTCACGACGACAACGACGACGAGACGCACGCTCAAAGCGCTACAAAATCAAAAATAGTCTGTGGCCCCGAGAGCAGCAGCAGGGACGAGAAGAAGAAGAAGAAGAAGAGTCATAGAACAACAAGAAGAATCATTGCCTGGTTGACGCCGCCGCTGAAGAAATGTGAAACCCATGACCAGGTACCCGCTTCTTTTCTCCCTTTTGTTTTGTGTTTTTTTCCTCTCCCTCATGTGTTCAGTCGTAATGGGGAGAGGGGGGATTCGTGTTGGGTGGATTTGTTTTCTGGACTTCCGATGTCGGGGTTTGGTTTTGTTTGGTGTTCTTTCATGGCTGCTATTCTTCCCACTGACGTTATGCACACACAAGCAAAGAATTGAGAGAGCAGTAGTGGTTTGTGTAATTTTGGTTTTTCTTTAAAAAAAATTGGGTGTTGCTTCACATTTTTTTGAGGCTTGGAAAATCAGTTTTTGGGTGTGAGAGAAAGTAGGGACAATGTGGGTCTTGAGTTTTGGAGGAGTTGGGAGAGGGTTTGTTTGTGGGATGACTGACCCTGCATTACTCTTCTATGTGACATGGAAGGAAATGTCGCTCGAGATTGTGGGTAGAGAGAGAGAGAGAGAGAGAGATTTTGATAGGGATTCGTGAACCTTCAAGCAGGGTGCAATAGTTGTTGGCATGGCGGAAGGTGGAGATGAAGATATTACGGTGACCAAGTTGAAGCTCAAATCAGGAGACCATGTATACGTGAAGACAAGGTGGATAGAAGATGAGAGCTTCTGTATCACCGTCCTCAATGGCTCCTTGGCTTGGTCCTACCACAGTACGCTCCCTATTATTCCCCTGAGCCCTCCTCCTCCTCCTCCTCCTTCGCTTTCGTTCAGGTGTATACTAAGTCTTGAAAGACTTTGGGGAGTCAGAGGGAAAGACAGAGATTGATAAGTTTCTCACAAAGTTGTAGGTGAACTGGGGCAGTGTCAGAGGAGAATGTGGCTGAAATAGCATCTGCATGGGGCATAAGTGTTGAGGAGTTCATGGAAACGGCTGGCACTCATCTGCGTATCCAAGATCCCACTTCAACCTACTCCTTTCGGGTTCTGGACTCTAACTGGATGCGGGCATTGGTTTGTCTGCCGAAAAACCCCCTTCCCAGCAATATTTCTGTAGCTTTTTTCTCACAGTGTGCTTCTTGTTGTTGTCAACCCTTACAAATTGAAAATGCCAGTTGAAGAAAAGGGTTAGGACCACGGTTTGCTTGCCCCACAACATGTTGAACACAGGAGGAATTGAGAGTTTCAAGATTATATGGAAAGTGGTCAAAGGAGATGAGAGAGAGATGCCACCAATGTCATCAATCATGAGCAGACCTCAACCACAGTCCTCCCAATCACAAATGCTCAGTCCCCTGTTGCAGATCTTCATGTCACTGAAGTCATGAATTTCATACTTCTAGAAGGAGATGAAGCATTGTCCATTTGTCTTGCCTTTATACGTCTCTATATATAACATTCATGAGATGGCAGCATGATACTATTCAATGCTGCCAAATCTTTTCAGCAAATGCATCTTCCTTATGAGCCATAGGTACTTCTGTGTGGTGATAGTCAGTGGAATGACCAATTTCTCACATCTATCAGCAGATAGTTTTTCTCTTAAATCCTTTGCTTTTGATTCCAAATTCAAGATAGTTTTTCTCTTAAATCCTTTACTTTTGATTCCAAATTCAAGACATGCTATTTCAAATGAGGGGCAAGCAGTTTGTATTGTACCAGTAACCCTAATATCTTTCCTGTTTTGCTCTTTCTATGGCTGGAAGGTGTAGCAAAGCATTTTTGTACCCATGAAAGTGTCTTACAGTTGTTGCCTTGATCTTCCTTGATTTGCATGGGTTCCATGGCACAATTCTACTTCTTTATTTCTCTCCTGGTGATTGTGGAGGGACCTGACTTTTGGCAGAATTTCTGATCTTGAAGTCTGAAAGATTTGGTGCTATGCAGTTCTCATGGACAGTGGCAGGCAGGAAGGTCAAGCTTGAGCTCAAGAAGGAGCAGGATCCAGCTGCAATTAACCGCAATGTCTTTGACCTTATTTTGGAAAAAGTTGAAAGACTTGAGGTGAGGAGGCCACAACCATCTCAATTGGATCAACTGTGGTTAGCTGATTATGTGCTGAACTTTAAGCATCTTTCATACGCTGTTGAAAATTGGGTCAAAACTGAACGTGTTTACATACAAAAGCTGAAATGAAGCTGAACACCCTATAGAATGCAACATGTTGAATTTTGACCCAAAAGACCATTTGTATGTTGGAGCATCTGAACAGGCTGAACAAGCAGAGGCTGAGGTGTCCCATGCACAACATCTGCCTTCCAGGCAGAACCTTGATGCTTTGCAGAAGCAAAATGCATTGAAGAGATTGTTTACTGAAAGTCAATATACTTTGACACATTTCGGACCCCAGAATTCCTCCCCAATTGGGCCTGAGTTCAATGCACTGAAACCACCACCTAGGCATGCTCAAAGGACCTTTGTGTTTGGTTCTTCAAAAAATGTGATCTCTCACATCAATCCTGAGATCTCACAACTGGAGACTGTTTGTGGTCCTCGGCAAGCATCCTGCTGCAATTCTGTAAAGGATGCTTCTTTCATCCACCCATCAGATTTCACCTTCCTGGGTTCTCAAAGGTCACATCTTATTGAGCCTCCTGATACTGGTATTCATTGCAATAAGAGGCCCTACTCACATTGCTTACAAACAACAACCAATGGTGATCAAGAGTTGGCCTTCAATCACAACAAGAGAAGAGGGACTGTTACTGAGGAGCAAGCCACCCAGGTGTGTGAACAGCCATGTGAAGGTGGTGGCCAAGTTGTTCTTGGTGATGACATCATGAGACTGTTGAATTGCCTCACACAACTTCCAGCAAAAGTGGGTGCTGAAAGTGCAAGATATGGGGATCGGGTCCTGCCGAATTTCAAGCTCGCCAGAGCTCCTCCTGTCAAAGACAGTGAGGCACATGTCATTGAGAATAGAGAGATTGGTAATGTGAAGAAGACAAATGTTGGACTTAAGAAAGGAGTCTCAACAAATGAAGCTCTCAACCTCGTTGATGGACTTGTGAGCAATGCCTGTGATGTAAGGAGTGTCCCTTTCAGAGTATCTCATGGTCATACAAAGGATGATGCAATTGTTGTCAGTGACAGTGACAATGAGGACCAGGAGGATGACAGAAGAGTTCCTCCTTTACAAAGCAAGGAAAGTGATAGAAAGGGGCAGGAGGTGCAAAGAGGCAAAAAGATAGGAGATGAAAGCAGTGGATACAGGGCTGTGAGAGGAGAGGGAGATTGGCCCAACACTGTGAGGTGCAAGGAGGAAGATGAGGGTGTCCCTGGAAATGTCCCTGTTGAGAGAGTTGTTGCCAGAATTGGTGATATTGATAACATGGGCTCATGGTCTGAAAGGCAACCCTTGGTAACTCTCCAAAAATACCAGAAGAAATTAGGCATTCACAATTGTGCAGAAGCCAGCAAAGGGGCAGGAGCAGGAGCAGAAGAACAGAACATAGACTCTAGCCTGAAGGAAGGCACCATTCCCAGTTCTTTTCACACTGGATTCAGGTAGTATGCCATACCACTCTGCCACCAATCAGGATGATGTTGATGTACGACAAGCAGGTGACATGAAAACATGTAACTAAATGGCAGATCACATGGCAGATCTATTGGTGATATCAGATAGTTACTGTGCTGTAAACTACACAATAGTATCTGCTTTGGGAACTTGCAGGCTCTAGTCCTTGTTGCTGAATGATTGAGAAACTTGTCATGCACAAGTGTAGGAGGCCTTGCAGTAACCTGATTTTCTTGACCATGTTTTGGAGAGGTTGCAAGACATAGGGCTTCAATTGAAGTACTGTTAAAAGTCCTGAGGTTTTGTGCCCAAAGAAATAAGACCCATTTTAGCATTTGGGTCTTCTTGATGCAACAGAAGAAACTCTGTCACATAGTAACCTCATGTCCTGACAGTGGCCATTTGGTAATGCTTGCTTATGTGGTGAAGAAAATAACTTGGAAATTTATCTGCTTCTCTGATTTAACAAGAATATACTTAACACTAAATTTCATATTCTAGGGGAGTCAGAGAGAGCACAGCAGGAAAGTGGAGCACATGGCTAAAGGAAGCCAAGAGCGAGTTTCAGGAAGGAACCAGTTGGGAATGTCTGGGACGTAGGGATACTGAACCACGCAGGGAGCTGGAAGAATCGGCGAAAGTTGCAAGCTCTGGGAAAGGGGGTGTGACAACACAAGCTAACAGCTTGGAAATTCTGCCCATATGCAAAGTCCATGAGAATCACAAGGTCTGCTTGAAGACAACTGTGGAGGCCCTGGATCTTTCAAATAACACAGCCTATCCAGCAGCTAAGGTGCCAAGTACAAGAAACAACCATGAGAGACTGCAAACTGTCAATCAGAGAGCATCAATTAGGGAGGATGTCTCTTCTAGACCATTTCCAACAGGAGTCATGAAATTGAATGGTGTAAAAGTGGAGCTAGTAGCAGAGTTTTGCACAGAAGGGCAAGTGGAGGGGAATAAGGAATGGAAAGAAGGATTACAAGATGAACCTGAACACATATCTGATGATGATGTTGAGGAAGTTCCTCACATGGGACATACAAGTGCTCAGAAATTGAGAAATTCCAGTGCAAAGACGGTGAAGTCAAGTCAGAATGAGTGCAATGGGTCACAAAAGGCACCAGGGGTACTTCATCAGGAGCACAAAAAGCGGGGCCGTCCATGTAGTGTAGCTAAACGACAGGCACATGCTGCAAAATATACTTCTCCAGGTCCTAATTTCACTTCTTGATTGATTTGCTATATTTGTCCAATCAGTTAGCCTTCCAGAGGTTATCTTAGGTGGGTCATCACAGTAAGTTTGGATACTGTGATGACCCATCTAAGATAAACCTGCCACCCCAATTGGGTGTCCAAACTCACTTGTCACCCCAATCAGGTTTCCTGCCATCCACCTCCTCTCTATTTTCAGGAGCTTCTGTATGTAAGCACACTTAAAGCAATGGCAATATTTGTGCAGATGCTGGGGCACATACCAAGTTTGCCACTCAGGACTCACAGTCAGAGTCGTCAGATGATGATGCTTCAATCATTGAGGTGAAGTTGGACAAAAGTCTTCATCAGGAGTTCCAAGATGGTGATTATTACAAGTTTGAAGATGACCGTGCAGAAGAGCGAATAAAAAAAGACCAGGTGTGCCTTTTTTCAAGTTCATGCAAAACTGTCATACCAGTTGTTCAACTCCAATGCCAAGTTGGAACTCCCATTTCTTTTTAGAACCAGACTCTGTTGTGAACATGAGATGGTTTAGATCTGCTTCATCTGTTGGAGGTTTGTGATAATATCAGCCACACACTTGCTGTCTGAAATCAAATGGTAAAACAATATGGAGCTGTTGATAAGTGTGCTTCTGGAAATAGCATTTTCTTTCTGTTCTATAGTAGGTCTGTTGATCAGTCTAAGAAGCCAATGATCGACTTTGTACTTTTGAACTGAATTCAAGTGTTACATTGTACCTTGCTGACAAAAAGTTGTCCAAATTTGAGCTATAGATCTATAATCAGCATATAATGCAAGAACTGGACATTGTTCTTCATCTTCACATGGAGACATATCAGGGTTTGTGAAATCTATCATGTGTCACTGAACCATGCATAGATAGATGGCAACATTTTTGGCATGTGAAGTGGGATTAACCATGGGGTTGCAATGATTGCAGATATGGGCATTGTATGATGAACTGGACGATATGCCGCGTACATGGGTGCGCATCATGAAGGTGTCTCGGAAGCCTTCCTTCAGAGCATGGTTTAGGTGGCTGGAGCCCATAAACCTGACTCTGCAGGAACGCCAGTGGGAGCAGGTGAAGGCTGTTCCCTTTTCTCTCCTTGATCCTCCTTCCTGTATCTGGCTACTGATTGTCATCCTTTTATCTCCATCTCTTCTTTCCTGTCCCTGATTGTTATGAGTCAGCTCATATCTTGACAACAAGCATCACAGGTGCGCTTCTTCATTCTTTATGATGCCATATGCTTTAGAGAGAGAGAGAGAGAGAGAGATGGGGAGGGGGAGACAAGACAACCCTTCTACTGACTGGAAACACAGAAGTACACAGAGGGAGGAAATGCCAGATGGTGATATCCTTAATTACACAAGGGCCCCAAGTTGAATCAGAGACCGACTATTTTTTAGACTGTATAGGTTCTCTTGCATGTTGATTGTTTTTCCTTTTGGATAGTTGCATGTATTGGAGGTTTAATCTCAGATTGTGACAACTGTTGTCAGCTGAAAAATAAGTGCACTTAAAGAGAATTCAAGTTTCTGGATAGTCAATTCCTCCATCTCATGTTTACATTAACCCTTTTGTTCTGGCTCTGTTGATTGAAGCAGACAAATGGTTATTCTCCTTCTTGTGGTGAATTTAAAGATGGCAAGGATGGTAGGTGTAATACCATCACCATTTTCTCCCACCAGATGTCAGTCAATGCACTCCCCAATGGGCATGTTCAAATCTATCCCAATGAAGGAGAAGTGTGGGCGTTTCACAGAAACAGAAACAAGTCAGCAGCAGAGAAGAATATTGAGAAAGAGGGTGGTGGGTCAGAAAAGCCCAATGGAACAGATTCTGCAAAAGAGCCTAGCTTCCGGCTTGTTGAGATTCTATCCAGCCCTGGATGTGGCAGGTCACCTGAGGTTCAAGCACTTGGGAAGCTCCCAGGATTTCGGACATTTTGGGCACCTGCATACAAGAGAGGCCACCTTCCCCCAAAGCATATGCATTATTTTTCACATAGAGTACCTGCTTACAGAATGACAGGCAATGAGCGCATGGACGTTCCCCCTAATTGCTGGGACATTGACCCAGCTGCTATCCCAAAGTGGGAGTCAAAAGTGACTTAGAATGCAAACTTACTGAGAGCTTTTGGGGTTGCAAAAGGTGTGGTGTGACCAAAACCGGAATAGAAGTCCCTCATAGAAGTTTATTTTATTTGCTCATGTGTGATCGATTTTCTGTAGATTTAAGTTAGTGTGCATTTTGTTTACATGGACATAAGGCCTGCCAAACCTAATATATTGCTGGAAAGGACAAGAATGGTTTGCACATTGAACATGATCGATGATGGTTGGATATATGCATATCCATAGGTGCGTATCTTGGCACTGACAATGTGCACTTCCTCTGCGTGTGGCAGGTCACCTCTCAGGAAGCTTTTAACATAAGTGATCAGAGGGACCCTAAACTGTCACAATTCCTACATTCCAAGGACCAAAGACCATACCATCTGAACAATGCATTGACCTTCCACCACTCACTTCCCATCTATTGTGTAGGATGGGCATTGAATTCAATACCAAAAACAAGACCCTGAGCTTGATGGGTATTGTGAAAAACATATATGTCTACTGCCCTGACTTGGTTCAAACAGCAGTTGAGTATGTGGGGTTGACGACCGAAGGGATGGAGAGAAAGGGGAGGGTGCAAAATTCTGAATGCAGTGGAGACACGTTTATAGGAGTGATGTCATAGTATACAAGTTATATGGAAAATTGTAGTGAGGTTGTAGTGTAGTTACACAGTAAATTGGAGTGATGTTATAGCATACAATTGCATGGTAAATTGCATAAGGAGGTGGAGTCACAACGGTTCTGGTTAGGGGGTTAGGGTTGGTGTCATTTCCTTACCAAAAGTGCTTTATCAAGCAGAAGTGCAATTGGGATTGGAATAGGGAATTAGATCAGGAAAGGAAGAAGAGTGATTATTAGTTGTCCACACAAAATACACCTATGACAATTGGATACTTGAACATAGTAGTCTAACCTAAGCTTAAATCTCAAGCCAAACTTTGCCACAAAGTTTAAACAGTAGGGGTTGTTAACTCATAACACACTTATCTCAATTTTGTACTTCACCAAAGTGTACTTTAAGCTTTACATAAGAGCCAAGCACAACTTTGCCATGAAAGTTTTACTTAAGAGGGAGTGAGCAAAATTTGTATTTCTAAGAGCATCTGCACCACCACCCTTGCATCTGAATTTATAAATTTTTTTTTCAAAAAATACAAATCATTGACAAATTCAAACATGTTAAATTATGATTTCTTCCATTTCAAATTCCATTCTCTATATCATTGAACAAAACTAGATAAATAGGTAGGGTAAGGTACATAGGTTGACCTAGGGTAGGTAGGGAGCACAACATGTGACAACATATAGCCTAACACATGGTATGTGCAACCTAGAATGGATTGATTTTAGCATTCGAGATCTTGTTTAAAATATTTTTTACCAAAAGTTTTGAACAACATTTTTTGGGCCAAGAAATAATAAATGCTAGATTAAATTGTTTCTTTTGATATTGGCCATTTAACTCACATTGTTGGTCATCATAAGAACTAAATCTTAATCCCATTGTTGAATTGAATTTAGTTGAATTAGAATTTAATTCAATTCAAATTCTAATCAATATATTTGAATTAAATTTGAATTGAATTGAATTGAATTGAAATTCAATTCAAGATGCATGCAATGTCATTCAATATTTTCATTCAAATGGAAATTAATTTTCACAGAATGAATTCATTTTTTCATCAATTGTTAATCGTGGGTAGTCGTAATAGTGTGGAGCCCAAATAATATTTCATGTTATGAATTATATATATATATATATATATATTGATTGGTGTATTGTGTGTCCTTGTTAAGACCATATTTTGCAATAATGTTGTATTTAAATTTAAACATGTTGTGTGTCATTTTTGGTTAAAATACCAATGGCGACAAGGTCAAAATGTTTATTAAGGATTATAATGTATATGTGGCCTTCAAATGTTGGTTTATTAAATATTAGAATTACATTTTAAATATTTTCAACTTTTAAAAATATAGTTTTTTGGATTTGATATTGAGACCAAATATGAACCATATTATATATATATAACATTTTTGCATCAAACCCTATATTATAATCAAATGTACAAATTTATTTTTCGCCGTGATTACTAATTTTGAATTATTATAGTCATTAAAGATGTTCAAAATTAGAATCAACAACATTCAATATATGATTCAATAAATGTGCACCTAACAAAATCAACACATATATGTGACCTTTTCTTATAAAATATGTATTAGAGCCCACAACAAATTTAAGAACATTTGATGAAGGTTCTAATCATATTATAATACTCAAACACTTTCCCTAGTTAGCTTTTAGCTCTTAGGTACAATGTCACATATTCACTTGTGCTCCATAACGCTCCTCGGCTTGTACCCTTCCATTTTTTGAAGGATTGTTACATTTAGTAGCTTAAAACATGTTCAATTTCAAGTTGTTAAAAATCATTGTATCAACAAGTGTTTTGTGTATTAAAAAATTTAATAACATAGTGAAATAATTTCAAATTCATGAGATTTCAATTTCATGAATAAATAAATACAATTTCAAAATATGAATAATTATTTCATTAAATAAAATAAATAATCATTTTTCAAAGTAATGCAAATATAAATTTTTCATTGCAATCAATAAATATTTTGACTCCTTTTATTATGATTGCACCTTTTTGTTCCATCTTGTTTCATAAGATGAATGAAACATGAAAATAAATTCGTGGAAAAAAGTTGAAAAAAAAGAAGATACTTATGTGAAAATAAGGTCATATCAATAAAATAGAAAAAAACACACATACAATTACATTAAAGCAATTAAGAAAGGAAGATAAATAATTTTTAAAAAATGAAAAACAATGAATGAAGCCTCATAAGTAAACATAAACATATTATATGTGGAATATGGTGTTATCAATTCAAACCATTAAAGGAGAAAATGTGAATTGGTACCAAATTGATTAAAAAAAAACGATAAAAGAAAGAAAAGTGTAAACACTAATTTTTTTTTGAATTGAAGAATTAAATATATGAAGAACTATCAAACTAACACATAGTTTAATAATACTAAAGCAAAATAATGACAACCAATGCTAAGAATTTTTTTTTAATTCATTTTGAACTTCAATAGTAAACTTAACTATCCTAGCTTCCAAATTGTTGACAAGGTCCAATTTACTATTAAAACTTCAAACTTTTAGGTCAAATGAACTTTCCAAACTCTGAACCCTAAATCTTAAAATGTACCTTTAAAGCTTTAAATATTAAAACTCAATCACACACCTTAAACCCTAAAGCACAATGTTGTCCAAGGTTTTTTCTTATTTGTAATTTTTTAAAACATAAATTTTGTGATATAAGAAAATTATTGAAAATTTTCAAAATTTAGGGAAATTCACATTGTATTAAGACAATTTTCTAAAAACAATTTGGTCAAGAAAATGTTAAAATTTGGTGAAAAAAAATCATTGTCTCTTTGAAAATCAATCAAAAGAAAATAAAAATAGTAATAAATAAATATCCCAAGCTTATAATGGGGGTATTTGCCTAGGCCAAAAATGGTGATGAATAGTTATGGAAAGAGAAATTTCATGCAGCTAATGGTAAGGCTCAACATGCACTCAAAGTGCCTTGATTTTTTTTTCTTTTAAGTTTTGGGTTGGGAGGGGGGGGGGGGAGGGGGGCTTTTTTTTTTTTTTTTTTTTTTTTGGGGGGGGGGGGGGGGGGGGGTGTGCTAGTAGTAGAGGGAAAAGAAAAGAAAAAGTGCCTTGTTGGTTT
>Ga0116231_10001722_pt1 | contig 45443 bp, 25 predicted proteins | sample S1TSphgellanicum_2_FD_89695 | JGI IMG/M metagenome (GOLD analysis project Ga0116231, IMG submission 89695) | Host-associated microbial communities from peat moss isolated from Minnesota, USA - S1T2_Fd - Sphagnum magellanicum MG | ecosystem: Host-associated > Plants > Peat moss > Unclassified... | reverse complement strand
GATCTTCTTGGGGAGGTGGATTGGTCCATGGTGTATTTTCTTATGAGTTTCATTGTGCAACAATGCACCATGTGGGCCTATAAGAAACATCATGGCTCAAAAAAATTCCATCTATGCTTTTGTGGGGATTCATGCATGCTCTTCCCTTCAATGACCTTAGAATGTAAATATCCTAGATTGTTTGTTGTAACATTTTTAGCGAAGTGAATTTTAGAATTTAAAAAAAAAAAAAAGTGTTGATTGAGTGGTTATAAGATAAGGTGGATTAATTTCAATGGATAAATAGTTTTCAAAAGTCCATTCCATACTGTTAAAATCACTAAAAGAAAATGAAATTTTGTAATCATCATATTTGTGACTACATGTGACTAAATGTTTGCAACTAATTTTGGTTTTTTAATCGTTTGTTACATTTGATCATACTTGCGATTATTATTATTTTCATCTTTTTAAGAGGACAATTTTTAATATCCGAAAAAGGTCATATATGTCTCATCAGTTGCAAATGTAACCAAAATTAATTCTAACTTTATGAATATATTAGGGGTATTGGGGCGTATTAGGATGTACAAGTGTACAATGTGGGTATTTATATGGGTGTATTAAAATCTTATGTAACTTATATTTAGAACATATGAAAATATATCAATCACACATAAAAGGTATATATGTATAATTTAAATATATTCAAGTTGTATTTTAAAGACATATGGAACATACTAGGGTCATATTATAAATGTATCCAAGGTGTTTTATAGCTATTGAAATTATTATAGGTAGTACTAGTTAAATCAAATGAAATAATAATAATAACAATAATAATAATATATATTACCTTTATCTATTATTACCTATAATAGTTAATATAGTTAGTAGGTAAACTAAACTAGTATAAAATAAGTATTGGGAAGTAGTTGCAATTAAATTGGTCACATTTGTAATTAAAATATGTTTAACTCAAATCTTTTGTCTTCTATTCTTTTAATGTGGAGTATATAATTAGGTGCATTAAGTTTATTCAAATTACAGGTTCTATTCAAGGGATGAACCAATATAAAAGGGTTGAACCTTAAATTAAGTTAAACCCAAAATAAAATAGGATTATTTTATACCTATCTAATTAGTTTGTGCCTACCTATTCACCTCCTTAAGCCTACCCTTTAAACTTATTTACATAGATGCCATGTGTTGACATGTTATTCACTTTAAATTGAACAAATCAAATTTAATTTATTAATTGAAAACTTAAATATTAAATTGGGCTTAAATGTGCCACATGTCACTAAATAATTAGCCTTAAAAAATGGATATAATGTTTTTGCTACGTGTCATGATTTAAGATTATCTGGAATGGAGATGTGGATTTCTTTCAAGATTAAATAAAAATAATTTTGAAATATACAACCTTAACCACATGTCAACACATCATTTATTGTTAGTGTTGACCAAATCAATTGCATGTTAGTTGCAAATGACAATATGTATATGTTTAGTCAAAGGATGAAAATGTATTTTGTTGATTTTTATTTTTCATCCAAAGATCAGGTTGTGTGTGACTATAGGCACATGTATGTGATTATTGAATGCAACTAGTGGGATTTAAATTGCACATGTTGCTTGCAATTAAAAATTAGTTGTAGGGACCAATCACAAAATCTTTTTTTTTTCCTAGTGAATTGATATCCATTATGATACCATTATTTAAGTGGGGGATTTACAAGGTGGTTAATGAACTAATAATTATAAAATCTCAATTAAACAACGGTTGAACTTACATGTTAAGAAAAAACACATTAAAATCCATAAAAAATTGATTATGACATGGAAATTTGAAAATAAGGTTCAATCTAAAACATTCAAAAGTTCATAAATATTTTTGGGTTAAGGTTTTTTGAATCATTTTTTGCAACTATGTTCCTTTTCCTTTAATATATCATATATTGAATCCTTATAATATATTGCAAAAAAATCGATAAAAAAAAATAGAATTTATATGAAGCCAAAAAGAAAGTCTAGTCAATATTTTTCAATTTTGAAAGCCCATTACTTTGTATTTGGAGAATATATACATTTCAATTTTATATAAATGTTTTTCTATTCAAGTTAAAAATTTTAATTCAATGAAAAATTTGGCATATTGATAATTTTATGGCATATTTTAATAGCATGGTAATGCATGACATTCTAGACAAAAATATAATGTAAAACAAAAAGTGATCAACCTTATCTTGTAACCACCCCATTCATGATTGTAAAACAATTGTCAACACATAAAAACACTAACATTCCATTTCATACAATATGTATGTCCTAGTAACTCACTTTAGATTGAACCTCGTGATTCACATGTTGTATGTTGAATTTTTAGCATCTAAAAAATGACTTTTCAAACTTAGTTTCAAATCTTTCAATTTGAAAGTCAACTCTTGACCTTAGTTAATCCTAGCTTTCAACTTTAATTAGATTTAAAATTCAAGATCATGAATTAGATCTAATATAAATTTGGTGGATTTTTATGTTTCCTAATATTTATTCACATTACAAAAGATGTGTGGTGCATTAAACACAAACTTATGTACATTTATGCAACTAATAAATGTTATAAATTTTTGGGTCGAAATATGATTGGATGGTATCAAGGAATCATCAGGAATCACCTCAAACAATGGTTAAGGAATTAAAATTAGCCAAATGATTAGCCAAATCCTAGGCCCTTTCTTTTAAATATATTTAATAATATAGATTTTTATTTTTTCCATGTTCATCCATTGCATGCAAAATATATAGTCTAAGTCTTCATTGGATTAAAAACAAGTGAGAATTGTAACTTACAACTTTATATTCCTAATTTCCATGACCCCTTTAGGAATCATGAACATGAACTTTGGAAATTCATAACTAAATTATACCTACTCAATTAATTACATAATAAAAAAATAAAATACCATCTAAAATAAAATTGAAAATTATATTAATCCCTCCCCTCCCCCCCCCAAATGTATTAAAAATGTTGTTGACTTTAAACTTGACCTTAAACCTGCCATTATTTTCTCGGAACTTATTGTGAAAAAATGATTAGGAACATCAAAATTCAAAATATTGTTGGGTGAAAACAAGCTAATAGGAGCCAACAATGCCCCTTTATGTTACTATTTAATTTGAAATATTCTTGGAATGTTTTAGAAAAATCTTGAAATTTATTTTTAAATCATTAAAAATTTATCTTTTCTATTATGTTAAGGCTTATATTTTTTAAATTCCATTTTTTTTTTCATTTTCACATTTTAAGAATAATTTAAAAAGTCATTTACTACTTAAAAAATGTTTAAAAATCGATTTTAGGTTTTTAAAAATTTATTAGATTGATTTCAAATTTATTCACATGTTGCCATGATATATTATGAATGTTGTTATATTAGTAGATCCAAAATTTTCAACATCAATTTAAACTATGAAATATTAAATAATGATTATAATTTTTAAAATATATATTAGCATGATTTCACCCTTTTGATTTCATTTAAGTTTCAAAGTTTATATGACCTAGTTAATATATTTACCAGAATAATTTAATGAAAACCTTTCTTTTAACTGTTATTTATATATTTTTAAAAATGGATGAATCCAATAAAATGATAGTTTGACATTCCTTGTGGTACTGCCCAGCCATACTTTCACCCTATTTAAAAAAGTTTCAACCTTATTTTAATTCCTTTTAAAATAATAGTAAAGACATTGATTTTTTTTCTAAGGATGGAAATGAATTTAAACTTCATATATATATATATATATATATATATATAGATTACTTCAAAGGTGTAGCACAATGATCTTCTAATACCCTTTTTAATTTGTTCACCCCTTCAACATCTTGTTTATTGGAACTTTTGACTTCTCTCTTAAATGAAATAAACCCATGTTTTCTTGCTCATGTTAGTGATGAGACATGGTAGTGGGTCACAAAGGTTAGGGTGTTCATACATGGGTTCCATAGATTGTCTATTGTTGAACTTTTTTAGTTTGCTTCCTTCTATGAATATACCTTTCACAAACATCAATATTGTGATTCAAATACCTTTAACAACTTTGATATTTTCTTCGCAACTTCTCCATGAGTTGATAGCATGTTAATTGAAGACTTTGATAATTTGGGGAAGTCACTTTTTGTATATTTTTGGAATCACTTGAGATAAAAAAGTGTATTTTAATATGCTATGAAATAATGAAATATTCAAAGTACATTTTAAGATATTTAAAATATTTTTTCATATTGAAATATACGCACCTTATTTATATTTAAACAAATTATAAATTTTTCTTTCTTTTCAATAAGTTGCAGCCTATATGTTTTTGCACATCATTTAGAATAAAATGGAGATGACCTCCCCAAGTTTGATAATTGATCTATGTCCAAAATGTTTGTGCCATAATTTCATATGTGTCAAACTACAAATGTGACAACATATTGTTCTTTTGTTTGATGGTTCCTCCCATTTGTAATGTATATTTATGTTGTCATTAGTTGGACAATAAGCACCATTGGTTTTCATAAGTGGGTGCAAACACATTACCTACTATAACACAAAAGGATGTTGCAAAATACATTTTAGAAAATTTCAAAATTTTAATTATAGCTCATTTCAATTTATGTGTGCAAATGATGGAATGGGACTCATAATTTCAACAATGATTTTAAGCATAAAACAAAAAAAAAATTACATTCATGACAAAATATTGGCAAAATATTTAAAATCCCACTCATAAAAGAGCTTTATAAATATTGTAAACAAATTATGAAAACTTCCAAATTTTTTCAAATGGGCCAATCAAATGCGCCACAAGATGCATCTATAGTAAAAAAATTGTGTGTATTTAATGGATAGTTGATTCAATTGTTATTTTTATTTTTTTGATTTCAACAATATTAAATCACTTTTAAAAATGAAAAAAAATCAATTCTTTGTAATTAGTACATTTGGATTTTTTTATAGAAATCAATAAAGAAAAAATTATATTATAGTTACCCAAACTAGTTTATCATGAATTTCTACTTAATATATTTTCTTGCTAACATCCATTCCCCTTACAATATGTCAAACCAACCAAAAAATTCTTTGTATTTCTTTCAATTATGGACTTTCAAGATGAAATGTTGTTTTTGTTTCGCCCTAGTGTGCTTTCACCTTGGTTTTTGAAAATTTGTTGCTCAACATTTGGTCGCATTAAACACTATGCATCCTCTATCTATTGCTCTCACACCAACCTTTTTTATTTTGATGAAGTGTTGCAAAATTACATCCCAAAAAGTTAAAAGAAGAATACTTTTTAATAAATTCTTAAATTTTTTGTAAGATTTTATCACACCTTCAAAAAGAGTTCTGAAGATTTAGACAAGTTCCTACTGGTAAGTCATGTTTTCCTACTAGATTTTATATTGTTTCAGGAGTTCTCAAATAACTTGTTCCCATCAATGCTAAATCCTTTTTGGGATGATCGGCCCTAGTGCTCCATCAAATTCTTGGTTAATAGGTAGGGTGTTCTTTGCAAGGGGTAGTAGTAGCCCAGGACAAAAATGGTGATGAACTCTTTTGGGAAGAGAAATTTCATGCAGCCAATGTGAAGCCCCAAGCATGTGCTCAAGGTCCCTTGCATTTTTTCCTTTTAAGTTTGGGGGGGAAGGATTTTTTTTAAAAAAATTCACTGGCTCCCAATGTGCTCCCAATATGTTCTCACTATGTGCCCTTAAAAAATTCCCAATGAGTTTTGGTTGGGTTCCTGATATGTTTCCCAAGTTCCCATTGTGTTCCCCAACATATTTTCCATAGCACATTAATTCACATTAGTTCAGTAGTAGCAGGAGGATAATAAAACATGTTCCATAAATTGTCATTAATAAAAAAAAGCACCTTCATTTTTGGGTTTTTTTAATTAGAAAACCTGGCCCAAAGTTGTTTGGAAACTCAGGCACTTATGCTTAATTCCCACCATGCCTCAAATATCAATTTAAAAAACAACCAGTTAACAAAGCAGAAATCACTGATCTTGGGAACAACTTATTAACCCAAGCTCGGACATTAGAACACAAAGCAGGAATCATCAACAGCTAACCCTGGCAACTGGGTCTCCTTACAAGAGAGAGCAACAATCAGTGCTCATTAGATGACCCCGGTTTGTCCACAACAGATTTAAGGTGGAACTACAAAATATTCTTGACGTGTACATACAAAGATGTTCATTGATGTACAATATAATGCAATTATCTAGAATAAATAATAATCAATGAAAGGTTATATATATATATATATATATATATACTAAAAAAAAAAAATTCTTTTACAATTTGTTTAATTATGCAATTAAAAGGTTGTATGCAATTAAGAGACACATAATTTGAAATGTTCATTGATGTACAATATAACGTAATTATCTAGAATGAAAAACAATCAACATAAAATTATATGTACACTAGAAAACAAATTTATTTATTTATTATTTATTTATTTATTTTTTGGGGGCGGCAACTTGTCTAATTATGCACAATTAAAAATATGATATGCAATTAGCAAACACATATATAGCTTAAGAAGTTCATTGAGCTTGCAACATTGATAAATCACAATCAACATATCAACAAGGTTCAAAAACACACTCACAAAGTCACTCCAATGCCAGTACCAACATATGTTAGGGACAATAATTTACAGTAGCATAATTGGCTGTTTCAACTCCAACTTTAAAATACTCAATATTATTGTTCTATTTTTTTATTTAAGTATCAAAGAGTAGTGTTTTTAATTATGTGATCTAGGTACCTGTACATTAACTATCAAATCTTACAAGAACCCACCTCCCTAATTAGGGTTTAGGGTTTATGATATTTTAAGCACCTACAGAAGCATGCAAACCCTAATTACAAGATCAAGCATATGTGTTAGATATTATACAAACAAAGTTTTCTGATCAGACAAGAAATATGTCCAGCAGTACTGCAGATCTGTTAGCAGATCTAATGAACAGAGCTCTCTACACCCCAGCCAGCTTGATCAGGAGCCACACTTGCTTATCTAGAACCTAGAAAAGCTAATACGTGTGGGTGCTCTGAATTACATGAGCATCTGTACTCATCATCATCATCTTCTTCTTGAAGTGGTCACAGAAACGGAACTCAAGAGTTTTGCCTTTACCTGTGAATCTGTTGAGCATGGTCAGATGCACAGTGACAGAGACAAACCAAGTCACGTCCTTTTGAGCCAGTTCATGTGCCAAGGTCCATTTCATCATCTTGCCGCTGGGAAATTGCTCACTGAACGTCACACTACCATCACTGTTGAAAGGAAGGTTCAACAGAGAAGAAGAAGTAGAAGTAGCAGCTGCAGCTAGTAGACGCTTGGACCATTCGAAAATTGGAAAAGCGCGGAAATTTATAACCTTATTGCACTTGGGTTGAAGATAGTTGAATGGTACTCCAGCCAATCTTCGCAGATTCCAACAGAATGTGCCGGTGCATTCATCATCAGCTCCTTGTGTCTGCTCGTGATGCCAATCCGATGTAGTCAACTTGATCGCTGTAGAAGATGACTCTGCAGCAGTTAAGGCACATCCTGGATCCTTGCTCCCTGTAAAAGTCTTGGACGAGCCTGTCGTTTGCATATCCGAAATGTCATATCGTTCGTTGGGTGAAGCTAACCCTAGCTCCATATACTCTACTTGTTTGCCTTCCACTTCTGGCCTGACAGACACTGTAATGTGTGAAACAAAGAGACCGAAGATCGGGTCCGACAAGTACGAGTTGTCGTGGTCTGCAGTATGAAGAAGATCACTATGAACAGCATTCTTCAGAACCTTCACCTGCACGTTTCGCACTCCAATCGCTATAGAACAAGCTCCGGTCACAACAGGTTGCAACGACACTTGCAGCTTCACGGTTTGATCATGAGCTGCAACTGACCTACGCGCTCCTGCATGCTTCAACCACTTCACCGGTGCTTGAAGTCCGCCAACTTTAGCCCTCAAATTCCACGCATCCGACAACGTCTGAACTTGATGGGTCTTGCTGAATCTGTCGGAATACCATTCCAGGGACGTGTTATCATGATCAGTTCGCACATTCTGGCAGAAAATCGAGAACTCGTCGCACCCTCCTTTATATGTGGCAAACAACTCAGAATAGTGATCACGGATGCTGTCGTGAAGGAGCCAGAATTTGTTGAAATTGATTCGGATGAATTCCGGCTGCACTCGTGCAGCTGCATGTAGTTTCATGAGTGGGTTCTGGCAGATCTCGAACAAGAACGTGATGAACTCAACCATGGATGCACACTTGATAACTTTGGCCACCACCGTTCCTAAATCCAAGCACCGATTCTTCGACATTCGGTGCGGTTCCACTACTACAACAAGTTTCGCAAGCTCTAGAAGGTTGAATTTTAACGCAGTTTTCAGTAGCCGTTTGGATACTTTTGGTCCACTGAATGTGAGCTGAAACTTAGTACTCGATAATCTCAACACAAGCTTCCCAAGGTCGCGTACTAGCAGTTGATCAGCAATCCGAGATCCTACCTCAACTTTCACATCAAGAGAAACCCTTAGATGCTGCTCTTCTTCTAGCGCTACAGCTACTACAGGTGTAGGAGCAATTGGGTGTTGGATTAAAGTAGGGCTGCGGGATGCATTCACAGACTCGTTTTGTTGCAGCTCTTGTGAACGATTATCTGCTGAGACCGCAAGAAGCAATTCGTCCAGCTCTTGCAAGCTCCCCAACACACGCTCCCCGAGTTTTACCCGATGGGAATTGTGTCCGCAATTGTTAAAACTGATATCGATGTCCAGAATCAAAATTGTCCTCGGCTGTGGCGCTAGTCTCGTTGGGTCGAGAGGATCAACATCAGCAGCAGCAGCAGCAGCAGCAGCTACTGAAGAACCTGCAAGAAGCGGAGGTCGAATAAGCGGAACCTCGTGGATCATCGCGGCTGGTGCAGTAGGATGACCGCCGGTACCATGAAATTGGCGTGTGCAGCAGCGGCTGGTGCAGCAGGATGACCGCCGGTACCATGAAATTGGCGTGTGCAGCAGCATCCTGAGTGAACAACAGCCGCCATGACCCCAACAACAATAACAACACATGAACAATACTGCTCACCTGCACACACTCACACTAGCTCTCCTCCTCCTCCTCCTCTTCCTTCTCCTGCTGCTGCTGCATCTACCCAATGTCTACACTATGTTCATGCTTCAATGCACTGAATCAATCAAACTTAGCCCCCAAGTTAGCACTCATACTGATACCTTCAGCTTTTTGACATAAAAAGATTAATTTTTTGGATTCCGGAGCTGGAACCCCTGCAAATACAGTAAAAAAAAAATTGGCATTACCTAGCTACCAGTAGGGAAAAGACACAACAAAGATTTACAAGGTCCCCACGTGGGGAGATGATTGCAAATCCCCTATCTTCAGGGGGCCGGAGGCGGGGGAGTTGGGATTTGTATCATAATTTTCTTGACCCAGAACTCTCCTAATGGGAATTGTGGAACCAATATTTCAATGTTTTATTTTTATTTTCCCATTGTGAAATAAGGGGGATTATTGTATTTTTTCATTGTCAACAAACCATTTCATGTTTGCATAGGAGAATTTCAAGTTTTTTTTAATGGTTCCGAGGTTGAAGTCCTAAAAAAGTTTGTTGTGAGAGTGGAAACCTGTAACAAATTAAAATTGAATGAACATAACATAGGGAATTTGACTCTCCAAGGGTGGGACCAATATTGTGATGTTCCTTTCTAATTTTACCATGATGACACAGAGGAATTATTCGATTTTCCCATTCTCGAACAAAGCATTTCATGTTTGCAAATAGGGGAAAGTTCTTCCTGATGGCCCCACATGGAATCCTAAATTTTTTTTTTGTGATTTTATTGTAGTACCAAACATGATATTGTTTGCTTGCATAAATTACAAGCAAACAATATATGTATGTATGGTCCTAAAAGACAACATTTTGTTTTTCTCATGATACATGTGTGAGCTAACTTTATGGTTTCATCCATTACAATGTTCAATATGTGGTGTTTGTTGTGGCACATATTACATTAAAATTATAATTTGACATTAGGGATATGAAATATGTAATCGTATTGCAATATGTCACATAACTTAATGTCAAATTATCATTTTAATATAATATACGCCACAATAAACACTGCATATTGTAAATTGTAATGGATGAACTCACAAAATTGATCTCACACATGTGTCATGAGTCAAGGCTTTTTTTGTGTGAGAAAAATCATATCCTCTTTGTAAAGTATGTGTTTAAGGGTTTTGATAGTATGTGGGTGAGTAAATTAGAAATTGCCACAAACCACTCACTGGTAAATCAGGTCAAAAAATTTCCTAAGCTGCAGTTCTCAACAAATTAAAGAGCCAATTCTCATTTATATGTAATCATGGTTCTCAATTTTCATGAAAAATCAAATAACTGACAGATGTAAAATTGCTAGTTTTTCTATTAATTCTTTGAGGTTTTTAAAATAACTGGAACCAGCAGCTATATACATATATATACTCTGATATTTTTCTTCAAGAAACTGTAACTGGTGGCTCCCTGATCTATTTAAGAACCAGAACCAACAGTTAGTAACAAAATGAAATGCATGCCCAACACTGGTTTTGACCAACTGGTCTTTCCTTGTGTGTTGAAAGATTTAAAGCAATTGTGGTTGCTGTTTCATTCAATCCAAAGAAGAAAGGGGAGTAATGCATCAGGCAACTAAGTTGATATGCATGGGTACAAAAGTGCCAAGTTAAACATGTACAATCTCTCATTTCAGCCTCTCTCAAATTGGCATGTCCATGAGGAGGGCTAGACATAGACATATGTGTGGGTTTGGGAATGTATCAATTTTTCTCTTGATCGACAAACATTGATGCAACCCTGCAAAAATTCATTTATAAACACACTGTAGATTTGGAAAATGTACAAAGGAATAAGAAAAAGGAAAAAGGGAGGATTTACAGGAAATCAAGTTAGCCCAAACTAGATGTCAAAATCTCTCCATGTTAAAAACTGACCACCTGTAGTAGCTCACTTGCTCTGCTAGTTCAGTTGTTATATGGACTCAGTCAAGTAGATGCATCATGAACAAGGGTTCTCATCATTATTTTAATGGGTGTTTAAGAAATTCATATTATTTGTTTTTCTGCCCTCCATAAAGAGAGGGAAGAGACTTTGCATTGGTTGGATGTTATTCCTCAAAGGATTACATTTGTTGACTATTTTGTATGTGGGCAATCATGTGGCCAACACCGACCAGCTTACCATCCATTGGCAATCCTTTATCACTCCGTGGTAGAGGAGTTACAACTGAGTTACCAAGGGTGAAACCTTGGTAACCACCTTGTAAAGCTTCCTATTTTCACCTAACACTACCTAGATAAGTGTGTAAGTATCAGAGGTAAGTAACTTGTAGATAATGTGAGGATGACAATGTAGGTAAGTAAGTAAGGCACTCAATGATCATTAAATAGGTAAATACTAATGTTGATTGATTTTTGGTTTTGGTTTTCAATTTTTCAATTTTTTTCATAATTTTAATTTTAAAGGGTTTTTTTTTCCCCTGACTCTAGGGTTTTGAAAGATAACAGTTCATCACTTTTTTAATAATAATTTGGGGGTTTTGTGGGGGTGGGGGAGGGGATGTTGCATTAGGCATGTCACAAATATTAGCTTAAATTTAAAAAATACGGGATTTGAATGACCTATTTGGGTGATTGAAAGGACTATGAGTGTGCCCTTTCATGTTCTACACTTTGCCAGTTTAATGTTTAATTAGGTTTGTGAAGGTTTGATGCTGAAACTTTCTTAAAGGGTATTAAATTCATTACACTTTGGTCATCTATGCAACCTCTAATTATGTGCAATATTCATGACGCAAGATCATTATAGAAAATCATGAAAAAATTTGCGGTTTGATCAAAGAGTTACCAAATAGTAGTTTATGATCAAACCACGCGGGCCTCACAAGATCCTCAAACAGCTGCCGACCTTAGCTAGACAGCAACTATCACTACTCAATACATTATAACCAGCTTCTTGTAGAACACAAAGTCCATACTCTAATCATACTTAGAGCAACTCAGAAAGGGTTTGGCCCAGCATTTTTGCACAGGTTGCCAAGCCTGGTAAATGAAACGGGCAGAGCTTAACACCTACAAGAGAAGAGTGTAATAAACATGATATGACTGCTACTCCCTGTTTTTGATTGGTCAATCATAATGATTGATTCCGTTGCTTTGCTTTTAGTAGTCTCCCACCTATTTTTTTGGGTGTGGTTGGAAAAAACGTAAATAACTAAACTTGGATGTGATGAGAAACATTTTTGCGGGGTCGCATACTGAGCACCACTGGAGATGCTCTTAGAAAGCATTCACTGACACAAGAAAGAATATTCAGTGACACATAGCAAGAGTGAATCACAACCAACAAGGTTAGCAGACACGCTCGCAAAGAGGATAGTCGCTCTGATACCAACTTGTACAGGAACAGTAATTTACATTAGCACATGTATATAGATCATGAGGCAGCTCTGAGAAATTTCAAAAAAAAATCCTGATCAGGTCCAATATGTGTACAGTAGACATACAGATTTCCTAGCTAGTTGCTAGTTACGAGATCTAAACATAGCTGATCTAGACACTAGCTCAGAAGCAACCAGACTTTAAATCCAGAACCTGCCTAAGTTGTGGGTGCACTGAATTACATTATCATCTGTAATCATCGTCGACTTCTTGTGTAGCAAGCTAGTGATCACAAAAAATAAGGAACTCGAGAGTTTTGGCTTTGCCTGTGGATCTATTGAGCATGGTCACAATATGTACAGTGGTAGAGACAAACCAAGCCACATCCTTTGGAGCCAGTTCATGTGCCCAAGGTCCATTTCATCGATCCTCTTGCTTGGAGGGCATTTGCTCACTACTGCAGAACGTCAAACTGCATGCAGCATCACTGTTGCAAGGAAGGTTCAACATAGAAGAAGAACCAGATGTATAGCAGGCTTTCACTTGCAGCCTTTGCAGTTTCATCGTCATCAACCACGCAAATTTGGAACTATTCTTTAGCCTTGGCTGAGTCAGCACCCGTACCTGTACCTTCTCCCTTTTCTTAAATAAAAAGGTTAAAATATTAAGACTCCGGTGTCGGCACGCCTTGATTTTATATTTAGACAAGCATCCGGTACATGTACACACATTTCAACCTCTCTCAAATTGGAATGTCCATGATTTAAGATAGCCATCTACATGTTTGTCGGTTTATTTGGGGCTTGACAAATACTGCTTTTAGGTTCACATTGTGGACTCGGTCCACTCAGTAGCAGCATCATGAGCATGGGTTGTCAACATTTTATTTAATCCGTCTTTTTAACCCTGTCTGCATACAGAAGACGAGGGTTATAGTATTAATTTACTAATATATAGAGCGTTTTGAATAGGCTTGTGTGCAGGTGTGAAGAAAAAAAGTTATAGGTAATGAAATTGATAGATTTGGTGGTTTGAAATTTTGTTTCATTGGTTATCTTAAGTGAACTCAAGATTAAATGTGTGATAATAGGGTTTCGTAGGTTTATGCAAATTTCAAAGGATCGACGGAAATGGTAAAAATGGATTATTGTTTTCAGTGTTCAGCGTAATACAGTTATATGTGTAGTCTTGAAGATATGTTTTTTCTTTTTGGCCAATGGGATTGCTGAATTTGATGTTTTGAGTTTGTTTTCCTAGTTATCTTGAGTGAACACATAATAGCTATTTGCAGACAGGGTTCTAGCACATTACTTGTGCACTTTGTTAAGGATTCATATTATTTGCTTTTGGGCCCTTGATAAAGAGAAGAGGGCAGGGACGGCTTTGCATTGCATGGCTGTGTCATAAGTCTTCCCACTCCTATTCATCATTGGATTAGATTTGTTGAAGGTTTTGTTTTGTGTCAACTGCTTCTTCTATTTTTGCTCCGCTCTGTAAAGTAAAGACACTTCACATTTGTCCAATTATGTGACCCGCACTTGGTATGTCTCAGATTATGTGATCCACCCAGCACCCACAACTGTACCCTCCATTTGCAACCCTTTATGATTCCATGGTAGGTGAACTACAACAGAGCTTTTAAACCTTCTTACTTTCAGCTAGCAATAGCTAGATGCGCAAGTATCATAGGTAAGTAGGTAGATAATGTAGGGGGTTATTATGTAGGTAGGTGAGTAGGTAAGACACTTGATGACTACCAAGTAGATAGATGCACGTGGATGGTTAGTACATGGCTACCCACCCTGGTTACATTTGAGAGAGCAACACAATGAAAAAGTGTTTCCTGTCCACATACCATGGGTGCTGGTTCACTTTGGCTGCTTTTGTGTAAGAAAGGTATCGGTAAAGTCAGGCGATTAGGGGGCGAGAACGGCCCAGTTTGGGCATAATAAGGCATCAACTGCGTGCCTGAAAATGAAATAACTGGGACCCAAACTAGTTTTCCACCAATTTTGGTGGTAAACTGAGTTTCATCCCCTCTTTCCTTTTTCCTGAGCGCCTCCACTGCTGCTACATATATTTTCACTGCTCCTGCCTCAACAACTACTATAATTACTCTCGAACATTGTGCATTAAATGCTGAGTTTTAGCATTTCATACTGAGATTTAATTCTCCTTACTTTGTGGATACCATCAAAAGAGGGGATAGGGGGTGAAAGAGAGGGTGACTATACGGATACTGTTTTGAAAATAACATATATTTTCAAGTTTTCTTTTTTTTAATTCGAAAAATAGCAAAAGATTCATCCCCAAAAAATCAGTGTCATGCTCTCAAATAAGCCGCCATAGACCTGTATTGTCTTACCTACTCACTACTCACCCTGTTAGGGAGAGGGTTCTAGCCCAGACCAAAAATGGTGACAAACAGTTTTAGGAATAGAAATTTCTCATAGCAAATGAGAAGGCTCAACATGCACCTGTCAGGACTCAAATTTTCCCCTTTTAGGGGGCCTTGGAGGAGGAGGGTGGGGTACTTTTTTTTTAATGTTGATGTTCCTAGCATGTTTTTAGTGTGTTCTCATCAAGTTCCCAATGATTCTCCCTAATTTTCTTCCCAATAGCGTTGCACATTATTCCATATCTTTTTGCCCAAAATTCTACCCTTCTAAAACCTATATAGCTAGACCAAAGGGAAAAGCTACATAAAAGTGCATTTCTATAATATGACGCTAGATAATATGACAACCTCAATAATACAACATATTTTCATGCAGCAAAACTTTTCAAACACTAAATTCCCTTCTTAATACAACTACATGACCCTTGATTATATGACACCTTGAAACCCCCCATTTTGTCGTATAATGGAGATAATTAATTACATAAAAATGATGGGATCCATGTAATTCTTGAGGTCTATGTGTACCTTTAGTGCGAAATTGTTCATATGATTTTTAATTTTGTTTTGGATAATCCCCAAGACTTTGAAGAATTAAAGGTGGTGAATATTTAAAGATTTTTGGACAAATTCAATCAAGTGAGCATTGCAAATTTCAATAGACCACATCAAACATCTTTGAGATCTTATTCTCAATAGAGGACACATATGATACTTAGTTCATTTTTCATTTTCATTATTATTTTTGCTTGTGTGTTTCAAAATTGCTCATACATTTACAAATATGTATGGGAAAAGCTTAAAGTAGGTATACAACAAGCACTTTTGTTCTTTAAAAAAATTCATTCCTTGTGACATTAAACTTTCAAATGTCATATTATTGAGATTATGACAACTCAATAATATAACACTTTCATTGTATCCTTAAGGTGTCATAACAAAGAGGGAAAGCATTAACCTTGTATTTTGATTATAACCACAAAAAGCTTACTAAAAGGTTTTGCATTTGTGGAGAGAAAAAGGAGCATGGAGTTCTATTCAAATTACTTGACTAATCTTTTTTGGTAAGGAGTATAAACTTTTACATCCATGGTCATTACATAGCCAAACCTTATAAAAATGAAAACATGTTTTATGATTGTTAAGAATATTTTCTCTTGTGTTTGTGGTCTTTTTCTAAGCTATGTTGCAAGCTTTGTGAGGTTGTGAAAACCCTAATTACAACTTGGTTATTTCAATCCCTTTAAAAACATTTCCCATATCGTCTTTTAAAACAAAATTTTTATCAAAAATTTAAAACTCTAACCTAGAATTATGCCCCCACCCAAATGCAATTTATTGCTTCCTCTCATGGATAGTATTGTTGTTGCATATATTCTCTTGTGTTTGCCATTGAACCCTGTGATATTTTGATGTCGTCATCAAGTAAATAAAACATATTTACTTTTAAACAAAAATCTTCTTTGGAATGCACTAAAGGTTGTAAGAATAAACCATAGGTTTTTCCTTCAATCCATTATAAAGATTGGTACCCCAAGTCAGTATTTCCTAAAACGCTTGGAATTTGAACTTGATTGCTTAAAGGTGTATTTGCAAATGAATGACTTAAACCCCACCTTCTACAAATCATGAGATTCAGATTTTTTTTATTATGCTTGAATAGCTTAAGAAATCCAAGGGTTTATTCATGTTGGAAATGACATGACATTTCAATATTATGATGGGTCACATAGTATACAAATTTGTAAGTTGTTTTTTGTTATGCAATTGTGTTACTTTAAGTGGATTTAAGTGCAATTGTGCTAATTTTTCTGGTTTTTTCTTTGCTTTTTTTGTTATTGCAGACCCCCTTAGGCTTTTTTTGTTTTTTCCCTCTTTCTATTGCTACAAACCAACTAGGGATTTTTTGGTTCCTTTTTCCTTCTTTATGTTGTTCTAGACCCCCTAGGGTTTTTTTGGCTCCTTTTTTCTTCTTTATGCTGCTGCAAACCCCATAAGGGTTATTTTGGTTTTTTTATCTTTTTTCTCTATTGCTATAGACCCCCCCCCAAAGGTCTTTTTGGTTTTTTTTTCCCCTCTCTTTGTTGTTATAGACCCCTAGGTTTTTTTTGGCTTATTTTTTCCTCTTTTTGTTGCTATAGATCCCCCTAGGGTTGTTTTGGTTCCTTTTCTCCTCTTTATATTATTGTAGACCACCCTAGGGTTTTTTTTGGCTCCTTCTCTCCTCTTTATGTTGCTTAAACCACCCCCCCCCGCCCCCCCCCAAGTGTTTTTTTGGGTTCCTTCTAATTTTATCCTCTCTCTATTGCTACAAAGTCGCCCAAGGTTTTTTTTTATTCATTATTTACACTTTTTGTTACTATAGAACCCCTAGGATTTTTTTGGTTCCTTTTCTTTTTTTTTGTGTTGCTATAGACCCCCCTTATGGTTTTTTGGTTCATTTTGTCTTCTTTCTATTGTTGCAAACCTAAAAGGGTTTTCTTGGGTTCCTTCTCCCCTTTTTCTATTACTACAAAACCCACCTAAGGTTTTTTGGTTCTTTCTGTCTTCTCTTTGTTGTTGTAGACACCATTATGGTTTTTACTAAAGTTTTTTGGGTTCCTTTTTTCTTCTTTATGTTTCTCCCATAGGATTTTTTGGTTTTTTCTCTCCTCTATTTATTGTTATAAACCCCATTAAGGGTTTTTGGTTCCTTCTCTATTCTCTCTATTGCTACATACCCTAGGGTTTTTTTCCCTTTTTTCCTCTCTTTATTGTTGCAAACCCCACTAAGGTTTTCTTGGTTCCTTCTCTATTCTTCATATTGTTGCAGACTCCCGTAGGATTTTTTTGATTCCCTCTCTCTTATTTATGTCCTAATCAAACCCCCCTTTATTACTCTCTAAATTTTCCAATGCCTCTCTAAATTTATAATCATTTTTTCAATTTTACAATATTTCTTTAAATTTGCAAGTGGAATCTAGATTTATAAGAGTATTCTATTAAAAAATTTATGTCTAAAAAACATGTACTAGATTTATTTATCTTTCATAAATATGGAGGGTGATAGTGACCCAATATTCATGACACAAGATAATGAATGTGAATTGGTGGCCAAAAATTGGCCCCCAAAGGCACCTTGGAAATAAAAAGGCTTGAAGTGCATTGTGGATTTTGTACATTTGAGTTGCATGGCCAATTCATATAATCACCACTTCATTATTTAAGTTAGGGTAGACAAAATGTGAATACACAATTTATCTCTAACTAAGTTTGAAAAGTTGTGTATCAAAATGACAAACTATAATTTTTAGATTTTGCATTTTAGGAGGAGACTTTAAGAATAGGCTACAAGATACTTTGAAAGAGTTGAAAATATGCATAACAAATGAAAAGGTACATCTAAAATTGCTTTGCAAAGTGATCAAGTTTTAACAAAATTCAAGACAATAGATGGTCATGCAACACTGAATGTATTAAAAAAACAATAGTCTATAATAAATAGTACAATAATTAACCCTTCATCTCACTCTTCTCCTAAACCTAGCCCTAGTCCTATGTTTAATGAAACATTAAAGCCATCATCAAGACCTACTACTACATCTATGGGTACATTACTAGACATGCCAATGATCAAGATCAAAATGTTATTGTCACAATCCAAAACCCTTCCACTATTGCCAACAATTTGGAAGCTAATGTGGAGTATCAAAAGGTTCCATTAAAGGCAAAGGTGGATGCTAACATAGAAGAAAAAAACACCTTTAAAATAGGCAATTTGAAAGCAACTAAAGAATGTGGAATGTTTACAAATGCAAAATTCAAGGCTAGGGTTAAAAAGTTGTTAGATTACAACTGTAAAATTCAAGGTTAAGCTTAAAAAGTTGTTAGACCTGTAATTAATAGTTGCCATCCTACCCATGTTCTGCTAGGTCATTTAAGTGTTCACCAATAACTTCAAATGTGAAGTTTAAGTGATGCCTAAGCAAAAAGTTAATTAGTAATGAAATTGCCTTAAATAGATGATAGTATTTCTTTTTTGTGGAATCAAAATGTTTCATCAACCTTCTCTACTTGCATTTTAATCCTTCCATGCCGATGGGCCACTCTAACCTAACTTAAAAACCTACATGAATTTTGTTATAAATTTAATCAAATCAAATTTGGAAAAAACTTGAAACCTAAAATGTGATATTTATAAACCTTAAAACTTATACCCTTAAACTAAACCCTAAGCCATAAAACCTAAAACCTAAACCCCAAACCTTTAACCTTAAAAATTATAACCTTAAATCTAGGCCCTAAGTCCTAAAACTTTAAACTTGAATTTTAAACTCTAAAGGTTTAAGCCTAAACCCCAAAACCTTAATCCACAAACTATAAACCCTAAAAACTTTAACCCTAACTTGAAATGCCCTAAACCTACTCTCTAAACATTCAAACACTAAATCAAAACCTTTTAACCTTAAAAAATTTTAACCCAATACCTTAAACTTTAAATTTTAAACCATAAACCTAATCCTAGCCCTTTAAACTTTAAACCTAAAACTTCAAAAATTCAAATGAAATGAAATGGTAATCTTTTCACAAAATATGTGTGCATTTTGTTGTATGCCCTAATTACATCCAAATCAACTTTAAGCACCAACTCATGCCTCCCAATGCAAGACATCATGAATATATCCTTGCCCATGTAACCAAGATTGTCAAACAAATACTCCTCAATGTGTACACAATACTAACACCAAATATTGTGGATGTCAAATTGGTGCAAATTATTATCATCATGGTAAGATTTTGGGTACTTGAAGTTCAAGTATATGAAAAACCCATAGTGGTCCATCACCACCATGTTGTTAATGAAATACATTTTTTCCCACCCATTAAATAAATTCAATGGGTAGGATTGTTCTAAGGTTTGCAGATTTTGATGAAAACTTGATCAATAAATCCAATCTAGCCCTAAAATTATGGAAGTTAGATCACCAATACTCATCATTCCTCCCCAATGGGTCATTGAATCTCATTGACAATGGCAAAATTGATGCAAGATGCTACAAAGATGCCATCATCAATTATTGCACTTTTATTCCAATTCCACATGAAAGCATCATATTTAATAACATTATCATGTTTCATGTACATAATGAAACAAACAAACATTGTTTTGAATACAATCTAAATTATCTGTTATTTTTCACTTAGTGACCTAACATGCCTAATAATTATTAGTACCATAAGTTGCATTACATTTCAAACTCCCTTAGAGTAAAATTGGTTAAGGTTTTAAACAAACCTAACATGGCCAACATGGTTGCCAAGACATCTTGCACACTTACATTGGGGTCAATTGACTACCCACCTCCTTCCTCCAACTCTACTAGTGTGTAATTTCAAATGTTGACACAAGCAACTGTAGTTTACATTACAACATGATCCTCTATGGCAATCTTGTCAAATAAATTGTCATCACCACTAGAGGAACTCAAATCAAAACCTAGAATAATAAACTCAATGGGCCGCAATTGGAATAGGCCCTCAAAAGTGAAAAAAACAAGTGGAATCACCTACTCAAAGATAAGTGAAATTAAATTAAATGGGGCTTGCAATAAAAATGATGGACTTGAAACTCCCAAGTGAGAAGGGACAAGGAAAAAAGGGAAATAAATGACATGCCTCCCACTTATATAACCTCACCATAAAAAAAAACTAAAAGGTTTGAACCACCCCCAACCCTCCACACCCTAAACCCAAAAAAACACTCAAACCTTATGTTATGTTGAAAGCAAACAATAAAAAGGAAAAAAATCCAAACCGTCAACCCATGTTCCATAACCCTCAAAAGAAAATTCTCATGAAACCCCCCACCCCAACCCCACGGCCTACCCATCTTAAAAGAAATAAAACAAAGGACCCACCCAAATCCCATCACCCATCAATCTAGAATCCCCAAAGAAAACCTCTTATAATACACCCTCCAAAAGAAAACAAAGAATTTTCCCCCACTCTCTCCACTCTAAGAAAATTTGGACAATCTAGAGAAGGCAAATTATCCACATTTTTTAAGGCAATCAAAAGTCCCCCATGGTCCACCCTTATGAATTAAAGTGAATGCAATGTAAAGCCATTTCTTCTTAATGTTTTGTTTAGTGGTGATATTTAGGCAAAAATGCCTAAGGGTTACATACCCAAGAATGTCTTTTGCCTATGGTTTCTCTTAAACCCTAATGTCTATTCCCACACATGACAAGCTTGAAACTTATCCAACCATTGGATGGTACCATTGTGTCATCCAATGTCAATAAATACCTACTTATTATCATCCTTAGCCAACATAATGACAAGCATTACATAGGGCTCACCATTCGTTGCATACAAAGTGGTCATTCTTGCCATCAATGATTATGCAATTGAAATTGCCATTGTTAAATTGTGTTACTATTAGAACTTTAAATGCATTCAATGTGCATTGTGCAAAGGAATGTTCAAGTAAAAAGTTGGAGGTGAATCTCAATTTTCTCTAATTGTTGAAGACAAATTGGTTATTACATCAAACCAATGAATAGCAAGTTGTAAGTTCCCAATGCCCACCTTCAAGTTCTCAACCATGTTGGGACTTGGCATGGATGGAATTCGAAATTCAAAATTTAGATTCATGTGTACACTATGGAATGCGCACTATCACCAACATTTCCATGCCCAATATTGTTTAAGTTTAAGATAGGTCATGACTTGTGACTTGTGAAATGTTGAAAAGGCTTTAAAGCCTTATAATTGCATAAGTAAGCTCTTATAGTCCTTTGTCATTTTTGCATTGCATTTAGTTGACTCAAATATCTTTGCTTTTTGTTGAGTGTCTTTCATTTAATTATGTCAAGTTTAAGGCTTAAGGTTTAGTGGTCATTTGTTTTTCTTGTCCCTTGTTTTCACTATTCATTACTCATTAATTCAGTAGATTGCATTGAACAAGGCTTTAATTTCTTATAAAACAACAATTGCACAATGCAAATGTAAGTTCATATAGTTGTCATTTTTGCATTACATTTAATCAAATCAAGTCCTTGCTGTGTATTGAACGTTTTTCATTTAGTTCGTTCAAATTCAAGGTTTAGGGTTTAATGTTTGTTTGCTCTTGTTGTCCTTTGCTTTCATTGTTTAGTCCTTTTCATTGAACATGGCCCCTTTGCAACCTCTTCATAACCTTAAGTTCCATAGGTTTTTTTTTCAAATTGAATCAATCAATGTTGCATCTTCTATTAATAACCAACCCCCCCCCTTTTTTATTGAATCTTTTTCTAATGCAAATCTTTGGATTTGTATGGAAAAAATTAAAAGAAAAAGGAAGGACTATGAACAAAATAGGGTGTTTCAAGATGTCTGGAATGTTAAACTTTCATGGGTTGAACTTGTGGTGGATGAACAAAGGAAGGTGCATCAAGCAAGGTTTGTACCAAAATAAAGTGCAAGGAAAAGTTGTTAACCTCTAAATTGCACAGCCTCTAGAAACATGGTGGAAGGAGGAAGGCCTTAGTGGTAATCCTACACATTTTAGTGTTGGTGATTATTACATGAATAAAAGACTTTGTCCATGCGAAGAATGAAAGATTGTATGCAACATCCAATAAGGATACAATTTTCAAGTAAGTTTATCATGTTACTACTGGAAAAAAGGAAGAAATAAGTAATGTAATTTTTTATTTGTTTCCACATGTTGGCTAAATGTAAACCTATGATTATTATGAAAGCGTGAGCAAGCTACTACATTTCTTCAATGTCAAAAATTTTCCAAAAACCCATTAGTCAAACGCAAGTGGTTAGGAGATGGCATCATGCACACATGAATTGGTTGTCAACAAAACCAAATCTCTAGTTGAAGGTGTTAAGTTCATTTCCCATTCCTATGATGAAATGACAACTTGTGATCAACAATCATGGGTTTCCATTCATGCCTATGTTGTTGAAAATTGGCAATGAATTTCATTATTGTTATCCTTGCAATGAGTGGTTAATGGGGCCACCTTTGATAATTTGATGCACATTCTAGTGGTTTCCATGGTGTTTTTTGGTGATTTGAATCAAAATACAATTGCATCCAAACTAATCACATTCAAACTTGATGGGGTGAGTGTTTTTCAAGGTGTTAGAACAAGTGTGACAATCCAATTGAAAGATTAAATAAACCATTATTGATCAATGTGCATTCTATGAGCCACCACACCAATTGGTAGTCCAAACTTTTCCAAATTAAGCATCATGGGAATAGTTCAGGATGTCCTACAAAACTTGTGTGCATATTTCTCTCATAATCCAAAGAGAATTTAAGAGTTTGTTGAATTGGCCGACATCATGGAAACATGGGGGTCAATGAATTTTGAAGAACATCAAAAACCCCTAGATTTCAATGTTGCTCCTACCCAAGAGATTTTGATCTAAATATCATGCCTTAGTTTTGAAAATGCATCAAGATGTTGGCACTATCAACCAAATTATCGACAATCTAGAATTGTTTTGTGACTTGGAAGTAATGTTGGGGCTTGTATCATGCTCATGCTTGAGAAATTAAATGAATTAATTATATTCTCCCAATCCTAGTAATGTTTTGTATGTGATTTTGTTGTTGTAATAAAATTGTGCCAAGTAAATCTTCATCACCAATATAATGACCTTCGAAGTGCCTACATGAACGATGTGTTCAATGGGTATCGGAACCTGTTGAATGGCACATCAAATGTGATGGTACATGAATGGGCACTTAGAATTTGAATATTGGTTGGGTGAAAGAAGGAAAAAAAGGACCAAGCAATGTGTGGATAATCCTTTAAAATTATTTTTTGAAAATTTGAAAAATCACCATGGGAACACTACATATCAAAAATTTGTTTTAATTTTTTTAAATAAGTTCTTATACTTTCCAAGTTGCAACAACTACAAAATTTTCATGAAAATTCATTATGTTTCAAGAGTCCTTTTATATGTTTAAAGCATTCAAGAAAAACATGTGGATAGGTGGTTTTTTTGTATCAAATGTCATTTTCCCTTATCAAATGTTCACCAAATCATTTCAATTTTTTTGTGAACTTTAATTTATTCCACAAGAAGGGATCCACATGTTCAAAACATTCAAAAAATACAAATACATATACCGTTTTAGATTTTAATATTCAAATGTCCTTTTATATTATTATGGTTTTGAATTTGTAATCATGGTTCAAAGTAAAGTTACAGATTTGACTATAATGTAAGGCTTGATGCAAAAACACATTGAGTTTTTATCATGTTATGTCATATTTGGCCTTAAATTTGATATTTAGTTTTAAAAATTGTGTGAAAAATGCAATATAAACCAATAGAAAACTACCATGTGGAAAATGTAGTCCTTGGAAAGGACTTTAACCTTGGCATGACAAGCTCCTTTTTTCATGCTTTCACCTAGTTAGGAGGATTTGAGTTTTGAAATTGCTAATGGTTTCATCATGATACATTTTTGTTGTTTTGAAATGTCACTTTATGTGCTTATGGCTTATGTTATTTTCGAACAAACAATTAACAATGTACAAAGACAATGTTTTGAAGCACATTTATAATCAATGATGAACTTGAAAAATTGTTTCCTACCCAAGATGTGATGGATGCTTTATGGTTGGTGTATTGACAATACGAATTGAAATCTTTATGTGAACAAACCTTTCCTTTTCATATGGCCATTTTGAAAGGCATTTACTATCAACCCAAAAAGCTTGGATAACCCAAACTTAGATCCCAATAATTCTTGATGTGAATATTTTGGACCTACAATTTTATTTTTTCCAAGATCCAATGATGTCCAATGTTCAATGGGCTATGGACTATCCCATGAATCTTAATCCAATGTCTAGACTTTGGGAGAAAATTTCTTCCAATGCATTGTTATGTGCTTGACTTTTTGAATTCATGAAAGTGGCAAAGTTGGCTATGGTTCAAATTATGGGATCCATGGAAGATGAAAAAAATTTCTAAACCATGACATTCATGAGACAAAATTGTAGAATTGGCTTCATGAACATTTGGATTTGGTGGTGCATATGTTTGCACAATTGTTTTATACCATTGATACTTCTCCTTATGATAATGACATAAGAGCCTAGAATTATGAGAAAGCAAGAAGGGGGTTTTTTTAGCTTGATGTAATGCAGTTTGAGTGGCTCATTAGAACAAACCACCCTAGTTTCCATGATGTTAACCAGGTTGAGCTTTGGATAACTTTCTCCCTCCTTTTTCAGTCCCTTTTATTTTCTCTATATCCCTAAACTAATTTGTGGAATGTAGGTCAAGATCATGTGGTTCCATTGGGTGCAATGTCCTCCAGGAAAAGGCTTCAACTCCTTCACATGATTTGTCAAAAAAAAAATTTAATGCATTGTAAATTGTTCATGTGATTTTAATTTCTTTCTTGAATTTTATGGACTTATAAAAATCACTTGTGTTTAATCCTTAACTTGTAAACGCAATTCAAATAACTTAAGTCATTGGAGATGACTTTTTTTTGGTCAAGCTTTGTCATTCCAATCCTCCAAGACTTGCCAAATGACTCCAAAAAGTTTTTCTACTTGAACCTGAATTCAGACTTTGTCAAAATTGAAATAGCCACAATGCAACCTACACCCTCCAAAGGGAAAATAGGCATATCTTCATTTTATTTTTTTCCTGTACAGCCAGTAAAAAGATAACCAGGCATATGATAGTAGTCACCTGAGCTACTAGCTCAAGCACACAATAACCACTAGGGCCACTTTCAAGAATCCTTAATTAAAACACTACTTCTCACCCCTAGTTTTCTATTTTTTAGGGCAACTTTACAGAAGTATGTGGACTGGGTACAAAAATTAAACAGGGTACAACTTACCCAGCTATCTCTAATGTAAGGTTTGTTTTTTTGTGATGGGCAAAAGAGGCTCATCACCAGGAAAAAGTTTGTCACTTTGAACACACCGACACAACTAATCAATACAATTAACAAGCAGCATCAGCACTTACAAATGGAGCTCACCCACCCTAGTGGGCTTCTTGAATTCCTAGGTGGAAAGGGATGGAATTCCAAGCCCATTCCATTTAGTACATGACAAACAACATATCACAAAGCCCAAAGATTGCTCCCAACTCCCAACATCCCAACCATGTTAGTCTGGTATTGGCTTTTAAACATATCAGCCTTATGGAGCAAGTATTATATAGTTGTGGAAGTTTATACCAGCTTGCTCCAGGCATGATTGGGTCCTTTTAAAAACTTTCATACCAGACTGATTTTTGGCTCGTTTGGGAAACCAACCATGTTTTACCAAATACATGGTATCCTGTTTCTTCTCTTCTAATGAAGCCTTCTAAGTGTTGGGAGACCTGTTGTCATCTGACAAATGGAACACACCATAATAGGCTTTTTGAAGTGTAAGGGGTAGAGTGAACTCTACCAAGCCCATTCCAAAGTACATTTGTGGTTTGCTGTAGTGGCTTATGAGAAATTCCTGTACATTCATTTGTACCGTTCCTACACAATGTGAGCTTCACACATTTGGATCTGAGATCAAGCTATAGCTCAATAAACAACTCCTCAAAGAACATAAGATTATGGAAGCCATGCAAGTCGGCCAAATGTAAGCAATTGTTTGACTCATTTCAAAGAATCTGAAATCCTCATTGCAGACAACTGCACATAAGATACAATGACAACAACACATAGTACTGCTCTTCTTCGTACAAGTCTGAAATAAGATCTCTTTTTAAATAGGTAATCAGTCATCTGACCCAATACATCAATTTAGACAAAAACCACCCAACCAAAAGAGCTAGGGATTAAAAGCCTTTGCGAACAAGAAGTCTGCTATCACCAAAAATAAAGATTTTACAGTAATTTGGTAGTGATCATGACAAACCAAACTAGCACCAACTTGTGATGCTTGATTATGATTTACTACTCTGTTGGAATAACATTGTCGGCATGAGAATACCCCAGGGAGGAACCACATTTCATTGATGCCAGATTACAGTTATGACCGACATGCTGCCCTCAACTCTCTGTTTCACATCCTTACAATTACACACTCTCAGGCAATTTTGAACAGTTGAGCAACGAATTTGCATGTTGTGGAGCAGCTGATCAGAATTGGCATGTTGTGATGGCCAATCAGTTTCTTTACCCGTGCCAACAAAACTGAGAAACAAGATGCAGAAAGGAACATCTCTGATGTGGTGGTGAGAGACCCAATCACCAGCTCAAGTCCCCAACTCTGAGCATTTCACTGACAAATTTGCATGGGAAAATCAGAGTTTAGGCTTTAGGCTTTAGGGTTTTGTGACCAGGTATATGGCTGGGTGGAGGTAGACAGCAATTCACGCATATGTTCAAGGCAGCAAAGACACTAACCTCTCATATATGTCTGTCTGGTTGGTGTCGCTGTATTGCTCGAGACTTTCCTCGGGGACCAGAACTGACAACAGAGATTTGCTTGAGATGTGTGAGAGAATCCTGAGCTAGTGCCCTTGTTGTGGGGCTTCCATGTTTAAATGCTTCGATGAGCGCCTGAAAAAGGGCTTGGTCAATTGTATGCCCCTGTGCATACTCCTCTGTGCGTAGTATCCGCTCAATCATCCACACAGCTTTCTCCTGCAATTCACCTTGTCTCACCGCATAGAATAACTCAAAAATGGGTTGAACTCCACCGGACTTAAGGATTTCTGTAACACCAGCCCCCAGGTTTGCCTCATCAAGGAGGAGAGTGGACAATGCACCAAGGACTGCTTGCTGTACACCTGGTCCTTGCTCTTCCTCCAGATGCTCCACAAGTGGTACCAATGCATTTGCCACAACGAGACAAAAATTTGTGTTTGCATCACAAGCACCCCTATGCACTGAACAGGTGTGTGGAGTTTCGGTTACAGTTGTGCGAAACAAAGACATGAAACAAAGCCCTTGGCCAGAATCCTTGCGTCGTTGGATCTTCTTGTTGGAAGACATGAACAAACTTGACTTTGTTGCAAGTAACTGAAGACCCAAGGCTGCTCGTTCCTTTACCAGAGCTGAGCTTTGAGGAACTAGTAGCTCTAGAAACACAGTGAAAAGCCTCTGCTCCCGTATACAGTTCAGAATTGTCATGTTTGAGTTGCGTGCGAAGTGTAGCAACAATCCTACTAGACCCTCTTGAAACGCTGGGCCCAAACGCCCTGGCAACTTTCCCATTTTTCCACTCCTGACATCATCAAGCATTGTGATTGTCCACGGAAGAAGGTCCATTTCAAGCACACAGATGACCTGTGGACAAACACAGCACAAGCTCTCACAAGTAAGCTATACTCCTGTGCTGTATGTTATGATGAACCTGTCCATGGATATGAAACCAAGAAGGTGAAAATGGTGGTGAAAGTTGCTCCCAAGATTTCTTGTTTCTCCATTAGCTGATTGCACCCATTTTCTTGGGACCCAAAAGGATTTGTGACTGACTTGCTCAAGGGGGAAAAAGGGAAAAAAAAAAACCTCAAATTCTGTGAGAGGAATGTTGGCCAAGAGATTGGCTGCAGATACTCGCTCCTCAAGCAGTACTTTCCCCTTTGCTTGTAAGAGCTCTTTCAGGCGCACAAGCTGGTGTGCACTTCGGAGCGCAGTTGCAATATCCACTCCTACAAGCAGACTAAGGACACTCAACAACCGCAGCACCTGTAGCCGCTTCACTGCTTCCGGGTCTTGCAAGAATGTCACTAGAGTGACAATTCCTTTCCCCCGCATGTGTGTTGCCACTTCCACTGCACCATGTTGTCCAAACATGGATAAGTGAGGCACAGCTGAGCATTTCAAAGCAACATGCTCTGAGCAGAAGAAAAAAACACCACAAGACCTTCAACCCTTCAAACATGTGAAAGCAAGCAGGAAAGTAACAACAACAAACTAACCTGAAGCTTGCGGTGATGAAGCAATATAATATAGTGCTTTGATGATCTTTTCTTTCCATGTGACATTTGAATCTGTAAGCAATTCCAAGAAGTTGTGCAGAGTTTCTTCTGATTTTAGTGTGTGGCCATCTTCATCAACTTTAGCTCGTTCCCAATTCCCGGGAATAGAAACCAGATTGGCTAAAGTGTTAGCAGCCATCTCTTTGAGACGTGAGGTAGATGCCACCCCCACATCTTCAGCTGAAAACATGATGACAAGAAGTTGACCCAATACCCCAGCTTTGATCAGCACGGTGGCCGTGTCCTCCAGCAATGACAGGTTAAATAGCGCACCCAAAGACGCCTCTTTGGCAGCTTCTGCATTGCTGAGCAACATCTTCACCAGTACTTGTGTTCCAGAACGTGCCACCATCTCCTTGCTGGTGTTAGTGAGTGTCATTTGTGCAAGATGTTCTGCCATCTTCACTTGGGTTTCCTCTGAACCTGCATTTGTCCATCACACATGCACTGAATAAGACACAAAGTTCATGATGATAAAACAATGGAATAGGAGAGGATAGGAGAGAACGAGAGAGAATGAGAGAAAGTCCTTTTGTTGTACCTTCACAGAGACGAGAAAGAAGAGGCTGCAAGCGACCGGCTTCAGCCATTTGCAACACTGTGACATCCATCTGTTCCAAATTTTTTAGTGTCTTTTCTGCAAGACTGGCAACCTTAAGATCTTCATCGACATTGGTGGTCAGACCCACTAAGAAGAGAATTGCACCCTTCTCAGACCCCATCTGTGCACACGTGTGAGGATGTAGCGACAGTTCATGGAGCAATGTGACAGCCGTCTCTTTCTCTTTGTCTAAGCTGCTGCCCAGACTCTTCACAGCTAGCTTCGACACTCCGAGCTCCACCATCATCTCCTTCATATATATATACAACAAACACCCATGCTGCTAAGTTCAGTTAAAACTTCACAAATCATCAAGAGACTACTAGGCAGCAACTTTCTGTTCACGAAAAGGGCAGGCACACACATGCAGATGACAAGCTGGAATCCAGATAGCTGCAAAATAAAAGACAAAAACTGTAATTACAGTTCCAAAATGCACCTTGTTTTCAATGTTATCTACAGCCATCATACGGAGGGCTTTCAGGGCCTTGTGTCGGATGTGTGTGCCGGAGTTGGGATGGCTTTGCCATAGCCCAAGTATTAGAGGAATAACACCCACTTCCCGTAGTTTTTGCCGATACGTAGGGTCTTCCTCAGCAAATTTTGTGACATCATCCAGTGCATGCTCAATCTCCTCAATCTAGCACCATCACCATTTTTTACCAGACTTGGACAAGTTAATTTAGACCTGAGCAGGCAGTTTGCAAAGTTTCAATGGCCAAATGACAAAACTTGGCTTTTGTGAAACTGGACTGACATTAGCAACAGTCTTCCCCTGACAGTATGTACAAAAATTGTGCAGAACCATCAGCTGAGCAAGAAATCTTACTGATGAAGCTGCGCTGAGCTGGGTGGTCGCTACACGCATGCGAATGACAACATTGCGCCTTGTCCACTCTTGAATGGTCTTTTGAAGTACCAGATTGGGACGCAGTTTCGTGGTTTTCACAATCTGGCCACTCACAGGGCACATTGGCTCTCGCCCTTGCTCTTGGCAAGCATCAAACCATTGTTGAATCGCTTCTCGCTCGTATGTCATTTCTGACTCTGCAACTACTGGATCTTTCATCACCTGCAGCAGCAAAACTTGCCAAACTTGTGCTCATGTCAGTTAGTTTGTTTTCCCCTCTCCAGCTGGGGACTTCCACAACTCAAAGAAGAAGAAGAAGAAGATTTTGCTCTTATAAAATGGCAACACCCATCTTGGGAAACACCCAACCAACTGACCGATGTTGCAATTGATGTGTAACTGCAAGCACCCATTCTGAGAAATGCCCAACTGACCCATGTTGCAATTGATGTATACACACATGAGCAAGATATGAACCAACATCCCAAGTGAGAGAGAGAGGGAGAGAGAGAGTGTGACCTGTTTTGTCAAGGGACATAAGAAGGCTTCAAACGGAGGCAAAGGTTCATTCTCGCCAGCATCGGATGTGCTCGACCTGCGCACAAATTCGGGTTCAACTGCAACAACCGATTCAAGGAGGCGTGCAACGGTTTTCAGGAGCTCCTTCTCACTTGGGTGTGTGCAGTCTACAAGCTCCTTTTGCACGAGCCGCAACTGCTCAGAGAGAGGTTTGCTGTTCTTCTCAAAATCAAGCACTCCCAGCACACGACTGATGTCCATTACAAGCCCCTTCTGCACTGCCTTGTTTTTATCTGAAGAAGTAGTTATATCTACAGCTGCTTTCTCACTTCGAGACTCCATCTCTAAAGCTGAGCAAATGGCTTCCTCATCCTCTGGAACCTGCAAAGTCCAGGAAAAAAAAAAGGGAAAAAAGACAAGAGTTTGATAAGAACCGAATGGAAGGAAGAAGAAGCTGAAGAAACTTTCTGAGTGCAGAAAAAGACTTGTGATCAAGGGATGAAGGAACTGGACATACAAGGAACTGGGCTTGCAGCATTGTGCGAGCCAGTTCTTCAGTCTTGGAGCTCAGCTCTTTGCTGTGGAATGTGCGAGCAGGAGCAGGGATTAGGGAAAGCCACTGGGCGATGGTGTGAGTTGTTTCCTGGATGTTCTCCACCAGTATGCGACAATGGATGAGGAGGTAGAGACGGCTCCTGCTCTTGCACATGTGCAATGTCTGCTGCTGGAACTTCTGGAGCTCTGTCTTGATCCCATCCAAACCCACTCGGAGACCAGGAGGGAGCTCATTGATCATCATGTTCTGGAGCTGTGTGAGCAAAGGTTGCAGCTCTTCCAAGTAGGAAATCAGACGGTGGAACCCATCTTGTTCCACTATCGGTTTTCTTCCATCTTGTACCACTTTGTTCACCACTCCCAGCAACTCTGTTACTAGCGGTTGAAGCTGCTGCTTCACATCCCTCGCCATGATGATTCCTGCTGCAGCTCAAACCCAAATAGTTGAGCTCTAGTTCTTCAGCAGAAGATGGGTCCATCCGATAGATTTCCAGACTGCAAGCTCCGAGTCATGAGGATCCCGAATTTGGCATGGAAACATTTCAGATCAGCAGCTGAAGTCTCGCTCTTCCTCCACACCTTAGAAGCTGACTGCGAAAATTGCAGCAGCAGCTCAGCTGCTACTGCAGACAAAGCAGACAAAGCAGACTGACGGACCAAAAACATGAGGAACACGGATTCCGAGCATGAAGGTGTTGAAGTCCCTGCAACTCCGCGTCAGCAGCTTTCAACCTGTACTCCACTCCCTCTGCACCCACCTAATGCACAGCTGCGGTGCAAGCTGCTGCTTGGAGTGAAGACTTTTGCAGTGTACTACATTGAAAGAAGCTGATGATGGTGATGATCACGAGTGCTAGCAACTGCCGTTAGTTAGTTGGTGAAGAAGAACAAGAAAAACAAAGCGAGCTAAAATCAGAACCCACTGCTGGTCATGGAAAAAAGTAAAACAGAAAACTAGAATCTATTGACAAATGGGTGCAAGTCCCAGCTAAGTGATGATTGATGATGTACTTCCCAAGCTCGGTGATGATGATGCTGCTGCCGCTGCTCCTACCAGACTGATATTGTTGAGGTAGGAGATAAATGCAGGAAGAAGAAGAAATTGCAGGGCATGTATTTTTGTTGCAGAGGAATACGAATGGAGCAACAGCAAAGGGAAAACTGCCTACATAGCTAACTGACGCGAGAAGGAAGGAGCTCCAAGGAGCTCCAAGGACAGAGACACAGACACAGACAGAAAGACACAGAAGAGAGAGACTCAGAGAGACAAGACACGAGACAGGGAGAGAGAGCGATGAGCCTGACACAGAGACAGAGAGCCATCTGGAATGGGATGAGAGGACGATGGGATGATGATGGGATGAGAACCTGATGGAGGACGATGGGATGAGAACCTGATGGAGGACGATGGGATGATGATGGGATGAGAACCTGATGGAGGACGATGGGATGATGATGGGATGATGATGGAGGACGATGGGATGATGATGGGATGATGATGGAGGACGACGGGATGATGATGGGATGAGAGAACCAGATGGAGGAGGACGGGATGAGAACCGGATGGAGGATGGGATGAGAACCTGATGGAGGATGGGATGAGAACCTGATGGAGGATGGGATGAGAACCTGATGGAGGATGGGATGAGAACCAGATGGAGGATTGGATGAGAACCTGATGGAGGATGGGATGAAAGAGAGCGAATGGGATGAGAGTGGGATGAGAAGTGGAATGGGATGGTGGGGGCGAATGGCTGACAAGCGACAGTGAGTAGTTGCGGCGCGGCAGAGGGCAGTGAATGCCAGAAGACGCGGAAAAGTGGAGTCATCATCCATGAGGGGTCAAAATAAACCAACCTTACTTCCTTTGCCAACACCCACAATAATGTGGTGACTACTTTGCATTCACACCTCCTTAGCTTTTACTACTTCTTCATTTTTCACTTAAATCTTTCCTTATTACCCACTCATCATTATCTCAACACACATTCCTTTCAATTCCTTCTCATATTTCTCATTGCCTAGCCTATTCCCACTACATCTTTTTAATGAATGAATGAACAAAATGAATGAATGAATGAACAAATGAATGAATGCATACGAATCGTCTCCATCCGGCTTATATATAAGGGCCATGTCCTCTCTGCACAAGGACTTTTATGTGCCTTGTGTAGGGTAAAGCCTAAGTCTGTGGACTTTATGTGCATTTTGTAGGGTAAAGCCTAAGGCTTGTGAGCTCTCTATCGAGTGTAAAGAGTAAAGACTATGTGTCAAGTAAAGCCTAAGGCTGTGGGCATTTTTTTTTTTTTCCCCCAATCATACTCAGCATCCCTTGTCCATACCCGCTGGGTATCATGGGAAAAGCACCAAAATGAGAGCATTTTGCAAAATGAAAGACTTGCTTATGTGAGTATATATTATGTTTTTTGAAGTGCCCACCCTTTGTTGAGGAACTTATTTTTTTGAGCTGTAATGGAGCATCAACCTGCACGGCGCAATTCGGCACAAATCTTTGCTTGTTTTGTAAGGTCTCAAAACCAATAGGGTTTTCTTTTTCCGTGAAATCTGAAAAGTTTTTCAATAAGAGAGGAGTTTACCCTTTTCATGATTTGAAGAAGTCATCAAAAGATGAAGCTTCGATTTTAAGACAAGAGAAGAGTCTCCATCTTTAGACTCTTGTGAGATTTGAGGTGCCACATGAAATATGAAAGGATTTCAAATTAGACTCGAGTTTATGTTTAGACCAGAGTTATTAGGTGGGTATGTGGTTCTGAGGGTTATAATTGCTAGTTCTAGTTTTGGTTACAAAAAATCAAACCAAACCAAAACAGAGGCTAGTTTTTTCATACCCATTTCTAGAATTAAAACCAAATTTTACTTTTTCAAAAAAATCAGACCCAGAACTGGATTCTGAGTTCCATTTATGTTTGCAACCAGAACCAGGATAAAAGTTTTTTTTTTTTTTAATTGAAAGAAAACTAAAACTAGGAGCTAACTGAAGCTTAACCAACAATTAACCACGGATACCAATCCAGGTTACTTGAAACCAGACCAAAAACAAAATCTGATTTCAAAATCGAAACCAAAACCAAAATTGAAATTCATTTGTTTTGAAAAAACATACCCAAAACACCAACACCAAAAATTGCTTTCATGTGAAACTGGAAATCAAAACCATTTTGAAATATTCATTAGAACCAAAACTTGAGGTTCTTTATAAAACTCAAGAACTGCTCAATACCAGTTTTAGATCCTTTTAGGGTTTGAGGGGGCAATCACAATTACAATACAGAAGTTTCACTAAAGAGAAGAGCTTATGTATTTTTAGAAAAGACCCTTTGGAGATTTGCCTATCTGCCAAAAAGGCCTTGAGAGTTGAGTGGCAGTGGTAGTTATTGCTGTAGCTGCTCCTCTTCCTCCTCCTCCTCCTCCTCCTCATCAAAGTGAGTTTGCATCTCTTCATCAAAATGATGATATGCTTTCTCTTACCATCTCTATGTATCAATTGTCCCCTCACTCATGTTCTTCCTTTTTGTGTGACCTAACTTACTTACATACTTCACCTGCCTACTTTTCTTGTGTGACAAGGTTTGTAAAATTTATTCCTTTTTTGGCTTTTGCAGTGGTGAGGAACAATTTTCATTAATGCCTTTCACATGATGAGTTTGACAAATGTTTTGAACTTGTACACACAAATTCAAAATGACCCATATCATATGATCTTTTATTGTCCCTTCTGTTTTCATGAGGGGACCACACTTTGAGCATCACCCTTGCTCACTTCATTTTTCTTGCTTAAAATCACCAGTTCTTGTTTTTTTTGCCTTTCTTCCTCTTTAGTTAGGGCAATTGGGTGCCAGAATTTTTTTGTCCAGTTCTACAACATGTGGGGGTGCATTGCAGGAGGCATTGTATAACCCTCTTTGGCACATGTAGTGAGAAAAATTAACATACAATACCTCCATCAATCATGCTTCACGAGCTTGTTGTTTTGTGCTTTGCATAGTCCATGTTCTAAATAATGTTTTAATACATGTTTTTTTTTTTAAAATTGCACTGGAAAAAAGAAAATGTTTATATGTTCTGCAAACTCATCTCTTATATGAATTTTTTTTAATTTTTTTAAATTCACTTTTCAAATGTTTAGTCAAACCCTAAAAACCAAACTGAGCAGGGAGCCATGGCTCTTTCTCTCTGACAACCCCCTGAAGTTTGATTGATGGGAGCTGTTTAATGTTGTTTGCATTGCACTGGTAAGGCCCATGTCAGGGGTATTACAATCTACTACACCCCAAAGCCCCTTTCAGCCTACTGGTTTCAAGTTTCAACCAGTAAACCTGTACAATGGGCAGCTGGATTTTAGCAATCTTTTTACTAGTTTCAGCCTTTTCTTCAATTTTCTGATGTACTATCCTTTGTGATCATCCCAATAAGATTTTGCATTAATTGATAACACTTTTGACTAAATTGTAAAAACCTGGTAAAATTCTGCCCCAACACCAAAAATTGTGTTGAAATGTGACAGAATTCACCCAAAATAATTACTACATAATTGTGTTTTCAGGTAATTTATATTTTCTGGACTCATTTCAAATTATTTAAAATATTTTAATGATTTATTAAAATCATTGGTATATGTAGTATGAACACTTCTAAGACTTTTAATATGGATTTCAATTTTTAACCCAAAAGACATAGAATAAAATAATAGCTACACTTGTAGTTATAGACATTTTAATAATGTGTTTGCATCTTACCATATAATTTCACATCATATTGCCAATGGTGGTTGTCAATAGGAAGGAATTTGTTGGGGTAATTTTGTGTATTTTGAATCCATTGCAACAAGCATAATATGATTCATAAGTCTAGCATTTTTCATTCAATAGCTTATCATGCCAATAGTTGTGGAATTTGTTATGTTCCCTTGAACTATTTTAAACAATATGTCATCCTATTAACAAATTTTGATGCATTCTAGGTTTGTCAACTAATACCAAAAGTTAAAAATTAAGTGATTCTTAATTTTTTAGAGGAATTCAAACTTAAGATGCACTGTTGAGCTCTCACCATTAAAAAAAAAGGATATAGTAAGATGAACTCACAATTGAATTCAAAGTGAAGCCTATTTGCATAAACCAAGAAAGAAGGTAATACAATTGAAATCAAGATGGTGAATAGACAGAATGTAGGCAACCCACATTCACAAAACATATCACAACCCAAATTTGAGAAGAATCATTTTTTTAATATATATAATATATATCTTATGGTTAGCAATGGGGACTACATTGAAATGATAAAATTCAAAGAAGGAATCCTAAAAATTTCAATTTATGAATCTTGCAACCTTGTGGCAATTTTATTTTTAACACTTTTCAACATGTTCATTATGGTCATGACAAATTTAAACAAGGAAATATTTGATTAAAAAATCATAATTTGGAATAGTAATGAACATTTTAATGAAACAATTTGAAACCAAAATGGCACACAAATGATGTCAAGAGAAACACATATTCATATGTGATTCATCACAACCTAGACTTGGAAGAACTCACCATTCTCATCCTTGTAATATATTTTGTACATGAAAACAAAAACTACATTGAAATGGCACAAATTTTTTGGAGCATTTTAATGAAAATCCTAAAATTGTGAATCTATGAATCTCAGTGTTTTGTAGGCTTATAACTTTCATATGGATTCAAATTCAAGAGTTTTCAAGAGAAACATTATAACGCTTACAAAAAAATTGTCAAGACAATGCACTCCAATTGAAGGTGAATTAACATGTATGTCAAATGTTTTATGGTTAAGAGTTGAATTATTAATTTGATTCCCAACTATTCATTTAGCCATACCTTGTGTTTCAAATATCCAATAAGAATGCACCTTTACTTTTGATATTTAATCTCCAAGATCTTTCCAATGGTTTAAAGAGGGCCCAAGTTGGACAATGTTTGATCTTTCAAACCTTATTCCAAAGTTTCAAGACATTTTGGGACTCCAAATTCCCAAGGTGGGAATTCATTTGAAAATGGTGGGACTCACTTTTTTGCACCCTTCCACACTTTTATTTATGTATGTGGTAGTGTGCTTGAAATCCCCACACACTCTCCCAACCCACTTTCCATATCATGTATTAACTTTGGTTATAAGCCTAATGTTAAGGTGCACTATGAGAAATAGGGTAATTTGCAATTGGCCTTGCAATTGAGTTTTTGAATTGCAATGACCACTTGCAACTTCATTACAACTTAATGTATTTCTATGACATGAGTGTTATCATAAGAATTGCAAGAGTTGCAATAGACATAATTCATCATTTGTGGAACCATATATGTAAGTAACTCATGCAACTAGATTGCCATTATGCAAGAATAACCATTGTGCAACTATAATACAACCTTGCAACTATTGTTGTAATGATATATTAATGTTGTCTTTCATCCATCCATCAATGATGGACTTTGTTGATTTTTGTTGCAACTCCTTTGCAACTATAGGTGTAGTGAAAACACATTAATGGTTGCAACTAATGGGCAATTATGTGATTCTTCATGTTCACACAAAACAATCCTTGTGTGTAGCTAGAATGTACACAATTTCCAAATGGCAACTATGTGACTTTTATGGAATAACTACTAAGCAAATTCACCCATTGACAAACTTAATGCTTGTGTGATTTTTTATTCATACATCAACAAACCTACTATTGCATGATTTTCCATTCATGCATCAATGAACCTAATGTTTAAATGATTTTTCATTCATGCATTAACAAATGAAGTCTATTGATGTCTTGTGCAACTAGGTGTTTAGTTATGGGTTCCAATGTAGTTGTATGGCAATTGATTTTAATAATATTGTACAATCAAATCACATTTTAAAATGAAAATGTGCAAACCTTGCACACACATTACCATTTTCCAAATTATGATAATTAATGCAAAATTGCATTCCATCTTTATTTATAAACATGAAATGAATTTGAAATTGTATGCATTGACATTCAAGGTTGGAAAATGCATTACAAAAGCATTTTTTTAGATGATTGAAATCCAATTGTCTAGAAATTTAAATATATTGATTAAGTTATCTATAACAATGATTTTCTTTTACTTAAATAAAAATTCATCACAAAAATCATGAATCATAACAATCAAATATTGTCATCTAAAACACAATGTTTTATAAATTAATGTTTTCATTTATTTTTATTGAAATGGAGCTTGAACTGTAATATCTTCATTTCACCTTGTCTACTTGAAATTTACCATAGTATGATATTCAATGTCACATGTGAAATGAAATAAATAACATATACATAACAGTATAATGCAAAAAAATATAGTTGTCCATCTTTTCAACTTAAATAAAATTAGTTTATTATAATGACACTAACAAAATTTATTTATCCTAAAATGCCACATTAAAACATTGATACAAACTAAACTAAATCAACTACACTTGCATACAATGGTGGTTTTCAAAATAAAATGCATCACATACTTGGAATATTGAAGTTAAAAAATTCACCATACCTTCGTTGCTTTGGAATTTGTGTTCTTACATGTATTGGTTTGATTTATTACACAACAAACAACAACACATTCAATGATAGTTATCAATAACCTAACCAGATTATATAACATCACATTACATGTTCTTCTACTCAATACTATATAACTCAAACAAAACCACCATTTTATTTTTGAAAAAATCTTGCTTTGTATGCACAACTTTAATTTTGAAGGATTCAAACATTTTCAAAATCTGGCCCTAAAACACAAAGACAACAAAAGTCATCACAAATGCACAAAAGTAACATGTTATGAAAAATAACAAAAATCATCTCACAAAACATAAACCACAAACCTTCAACCTCTAAAAACAAGAAGCTTTCCCCTTCAAGAATAAAATCAAGAACTTTCAACCTCCAAGAACAAAAACAAAAACCTTTAACCTTTAAGTTTTTTAAATAAACAAAAAAACTTGTAATCTAACATTTCAATTATACTTTGAAATTGCGAAAAAAAATTAGTTATCTTACACATGATATCATAATTCCATCATCAAAAAACTAAAAAATGCACAAAATGTTTTTTTTGTGAAAATTTTCTCCTTTTTAGTTCATCTTGAGTTTTTTTACAATAGGCATAGATGCATCAAGGTCATTAATACAAAGGGGGAAATCTACTAATTTATTACTATGCATCACTTGTTTAAGAGTTTCATGTGCAAATTCCATAATTCAAATTTTAAAATCCAAATTGAAATCTAGTTGCATATTAATTGTTCACATGTTGGTTTGGTTGATTTGATTACTTTAGCTTACATGTTTATTAGATGTTAGTTGTTAAAATAAAAAACATTATCCATTGTGATTCATTTTGAATTTCTTTATAATAAGCATGGGCCCACAATCAATTTGAAGGAATTATTGACCCTTGTCAATGAAAAAGTTAAACATTCAAGGTATAAGACATCAAGGTATATAAAGTTTGATCCATATGTACACCCTAATTGAATTTGTCACCAATATACATTTTTTAAAAAAATTACTTCAAAAGAAAACTTTTACTTTCAATGAATTTTATGGTTTAATAGGTCAATAGGGTGACATATTACAAGATGCAACGTTTAAAATTAGTGATAAAACAATTGAACAATAGTCGCAAAATAGTGGAAAAGTAATAGTTATAGAATGGCAACTTAGTGGCACAACTAGATGTACAAATGATAATCATAATTAACAATCAGTTGCAAACAAGTTGAAAGTGTCACATCTAAGGGGTGATGAAAATGCATATGCATGGCATGATCATATGTGTCAAAAATGTACATAGCTTGCAAAATAGTGACTAATTGGGTGTTACATTTACCCTAAATGTAATGTAAGTGTCAAATGTTATTAAAGTGTAACTTGCCAACAAGGTCAAATATTGTTGATTACAACTTTATCTATGATGTGTACATTTTATTATATAGATGTCCATCTTACAACTAACCTACAATTACAATGCAATTCCTTGATTTTCTAACATGTGGCATTTGATTTATTAAATTCTTGTGTTTCCATGGGACATTTGTCGCATAGTCATATATTAATTGTTTTGGAGCTTTAGTTGCAAGGCAATCTAATTGTCATGGACATGATCTTTCATAATGGTTGCAACATTTTTTTAGAACCTTGAATCTTTTCCTTTTTTTACACAAGGTGAATATTACACATGATTTTAAAATTACCCATAGAATAAAAAAATTAAAGTTTCAGTGGGTCGGGTCCAAGTTCATTTACCAAAAAAAGTGGGAACTTGCCTTTAAGTGGTGCAACACTAATTTAACTACATGACCGATTCCAAAGAGAAATTTTAAAATGTCAGTTTCAGAATGATGGAAAATGAATATTTCCAAGTGGAAACTAACTTCAACCATGGCTAAAGGTTCATGACAAGGGCAATGAATAAGGAAAATAGCATGGGATTCAAGCACATTCACACAAGTGTGGGAGAATGTTAAGGAGGTGAATTCTAAGCATTCCTTAATGGGAAATCATTTTGGGAATTATGTTAAAGGATGGTAGTTATCATCATTAGATGGTAGTACCATTAGATGGCAAAATAATTGTGGCAAAATTTTGGAATGAATGTGTTCGATGATAGTAGTATTATCAATGTACAGACTTATGTTCACATGGCAAAATAACCATAAAATAATTTGGGGAGGAATTCTAATGAAAAAAAACTTGTTAATGGAAATAATCTCTTAGTTTAATTGACTTAGAAGGCCATCCTAATAATTGTTTAATTACTAGTGGTAAATACTCATTTATTGTTTTTTATTTACTTGGGGGTGAAATTACTTAAGTTAATCAATCCAAGTAGAAAATGGATAAGGGATGAATGGTTTCCCTTAACTAGGATTTGTGGAGGAAATTAAGATAAGGTGAAGAAATCTAGGAGAATAAGGAACCAAATGTGTGGTAGGCAATCACTTTTGGTTTCTTATTATCTTTTGGGTTCATTCCATTATCTAACTTTATTTCTCATTCTATCATTGTGTGCGTGTGTGATTTTAGGAAGATTGATGTATGTGACGTGGAAGAAAGTTGTATTTGCATAAAAGAAAAATACGAACAATGGATTATGGTTGAAGGTCAACTTGCAATATCTTTTTTAATGTGTTTTTATTTTATTTATTAGATGGAATGAGTGTAGTTTCTTTACTCTGGTTCTTCTTTTCTTCTGTAATAAAAAATATTTTTTATACTATCTACTAGATTAGGAAGTAGGTTTGTTAACAATAGTTGCTTCTAGAGGGCAACAATTGAAGGTAGTTATTGATTTCTTAGGTTGTAAAGGGTAGGCAATAGTTACAAGAAGTCTACATGTGGCTATGGGTTTTTTTTCAATTCTACAAAGAATAGTAGTTGTTGCAAGATGGTAGATAGACTAAAGGCAACAATTGCAACAGGGAGGTAATACTTACGAAGGGCTAACAAATGGTTATCTAAGTTTGTTGTAGGATGATAGTTGTTGCAAAATATATAGTAAATGCAACATGACAATAAGCAAGTAGAAGGTAGTTCATACCTTCATGTTTTTTCATTTTTCATTTTTTTTTTCCTTACTTGACAACTTTTTCTTTGATGCTAATTAAGTTACCAGTCCCAAGGTCTTACAAATTATAATTCCAAAATGTCCCAAAATGTTTTAAATCCTTGAGACAAAAGTGCAAGTAGTAAATGTGGTTCAATTTGGACCTTTATATACCATTGGAAAGGACTTGAAATGTACATATGAAAATTGGGCTTGCATTTTCCATTTGGATTTGCAAACTAAGAGTGATGGTTGAAAGAAAGTTCACAAATCAAAATGGCAATTTGACTTTCAACCATTAAAACTTAAGAAACAAAAGTCAAATGACCTTTGATTAGCACTTACAATATGACACTAAAAATGTCTTGCTGAAAGCTATAAATTATTGAAGTTACCTGCTCAACTTATTATACTATAATTTATTTTTTAAGAATTAAAAAGCTTCAAATTTTGGTAATCCATTTTGGGGCGTTCAAATATTAACACATCCCTTATATTAGTTATATTTTGATTTTCATCATAAACATAACCCTATTATAAAATTAATCAAATTATAGTTTTTACTCAACAACCAATATATGACATACTATATTTATATTCATGTATTTTGTAAACTTAAAGAAGACTGTCCTCCAAATTCATGGGGAAAGTATGGTAACAACTCCCCTTCTCCTTAGGAAATCAACCCAAATTATTTTCCCCCTCTAGGCAACTCAACCTGGGGAATGAGACCAAGTTAACTGCAAATGAATGGAAAGGGTTTTCCGTAGGGAAATGTAAATGAGCTCCTTTGAGAAAGCATGACATGTATTCTTAGGGAAGTGTGGCCAAGTTGCATAGTGAAAACATTTGAACAAGGTTGAGCAAGATGATACCCTTATGCTATGGTCAGATTAAACATTAATTAATTAAATACTGAGATGTTGAATTTTTCCCTCACACCCAATCCCCAAATCTAACAAATTATTCAAAAAATTGTACACCTAAATTTTTTTCCTTCTCAAAATAAAATGTTTTAACCCCTATTGAAAATAAATAAATTAATTAATTAATTAAAAAATTTACTATTTAAAAAAATAAATGTTGAATCAAAACCCATATAGGCTAAAAACAAGTTTTGGGGGTCAATTTCAATTCTTGGTCAGGTTCTAGCTGGAGCCCAGCTCGTGGTTCCAGTTCCAGTTCCAGACCTTGGCTTTCAAATTTTAAAACTGGTGGCCCAGCAGGTACAGGGTAACTGGAACTGGACCCCACTGGTAGAGAGACCAGACACCCAAATGAGGGATGTGGGTGGGGACCTGGCCACAGTGAATCAGAACCGACCAGCGCACCATCCACTGGATGGATGCCTGTTATTACTCTGTTGTGGATGAACCTCAACTGACTGAGTTAGTAGACGGTTTCACCTTGGTAACCAGTTATGTAAGAAATAGGTCTCATATAGAGTTAGATAGGTAAGAAAATAGATAACTGCTGGTTAAGTACATGGTTTACACATAGGTAAGGGCTGTTTTTATTACCTACCAACAAACAACCTGCTGCTTGTGAGTTGTTAGCAGGTAGGTAGGTAGGTAGGTAGGTGGGTAGGTAGTACTAAAACAGCAACTGAGCTAACCACCATGGTTACCTAGTGAACTGGAACTCAACAGAAAACTGTTTCATGACCACTTACCATTCATCCATCCATCCTTCATGGTGCGCTGGTGGGTGCTGCTGGTTCATTGTGGCCATGGGACCTGCTCTTTACATGCATAATATGTTTCAAATATGTTTACCGTGTTATGTACTCTCTGTCCCCAATCACTTAGTACTTAGTAGTACATTCTCATGTGTCTCTGGACCCTCTGGGGACCCTTCCTTCTTCATACTTCTTCTTCTTCTTCTATTGTTGTCAGCACCACCTTTGTTTGTTTTCAAGGCTTACAATAACCAATAATAATAATAATAATAAATTTCAAACTTGTCCTTTTGAGAAATATTTAACAGCAAAGATTAGTCATATGGCCAAAAATAATAATTATTTCATTCTTTATATACCTTTTACCTATGAGTGATGTTTGACATAAAATAATTTGCAAAAGGTCTAGCTGAAAAAAAAAGAGGAAAAAAATAATTAATATTTTTGCCTAAATTGTTGAGTATTTAACTCCCAACTCATGAAAAAAACATTTATTGTCCCAATTATTGGGTTACTATTACAAATGCACGACAAAAGGTGTACTTTGTATAGTTCATCCTCAACTCTTGAAATTCTGGAAAATTGGGATCGGAAATTGGCGTCAAGTTAACCCAGAGTTTTGAAATACCGAGAGGGAGAGAGAGAGAGATTCATTTGTAAAGTACCCTAGACTGTCGCTACTGGACCCCAGTTTTGTGGAAACTAGGGACGAAATGTTAAGTCTGGATGAAAACAGTACACAGGAGAAAAAAACAGGGGACCAAACTAATTTCTGACCTAAATTGACCCTCAGGGGGAGTATCACCCCCAGTTTTGGATTTTGCTTTTTAGTGCACATTGACTGCTTGAGCCTTGACTGCTTTGCTCATAGCTCATGTTTTTCATTACCTACATGGGGCTGGAGTGAACCAGCAGCCACCAATGCACCAGTTGAGGATGAGGCCGTTGAAGCCCTTTTGAGGATGAACCAAAAGCACATCCTCCCTGCCCAAAGTTTCTTTTTTTTTTCCACCTCTACTCTGCCCCAAAATTTTTCTCTCCTACCTACCTACCTCCCACCTACCTCTCCCCTCCTACCTCCCCCCTCCTACCTCCCATCGCCAGAGCCTGGGAGTCGTTTGGAGCAGAGCGGATCGCCTGAGCCTGGGAGCCGTTTGGAGTGGTAGCGGAGTAGATTGCCATTGCCAGAGCTTGGGAGTCGTTTGGAGCGGGATCCGAGCGAGAGCCAACGCAAAGCTCTGGAACGCCTAACGCGGGAGCTTCAAGCTTCAACGTAAGTTCCATCCCTTGTAAGCCTTCTTTTTCTTTTTTTTTGTTGTAGTGCAGTGAACAAGGTGATAGCTGCCATCACCTTTTTTTTCTTTTTTTTCTTTTTTTGCAAAAGGCCTTCTTCTTTTTCTTTTGGTGTAGTGCAACAAAGAAGGCGACGGCAGCTTTTCCTGGGCTTTTTTTGGAACGTATAAGGCGATGGTAGCTTTGTTATCGTCACCTTCTTCTTCTTCTTTTTGTCGTAACAACGTTGCCTTTTCATTTATTTTTTTTGGCATTGCAGAAGGCAACGGTAAAGAGCTACCGTCACCTTTTGTTCTTGTTTTGATGTAGCAAAGAAGGCGACGACAATAATGCTGCCATCACCTTCTTTTTTTGGTTTTGTTACAACAAGAGGAAAAAGGTGATGTTATCATCGCCTTTTTTTTTTTTTTTTTTTTTTTTGTTATATTTGTATAGACTTTTTTTTTTTTATTTTTTCATTTTTTTTTTTTTTGTT
>Ga0116231_10001721_pt1 | contig 45444 bp, 32 predicted proteins | sample S1TSphgellanicum_2_FD_89695 | JGI IMG/M metagenome (GOLD analysis project Ga0116231, IMG submission 89695) | Host-associated microbial communities from peat moss isolated from Minnesota, USA - S1T2_Fd - Sphagnum magellanicum MG | ecosystem: Host-associated > Plants > Peat moss > Unclassified... | reverse complement strand
TTTACTTTTTTAAGCTATAAAAATAAAATTTAAAATTAAAAATCAAAGGACCAACCAAAAAAAAAAAATTATTTTTTTTTAAAAAATACAAAAAGGGTTTTTTTTTTTTTTTTTTTTCATTTCAATTTTACCCCTCTTACTCATCCCTTAGGACACCTTGAGTAGTTGCATTTGGGTAAAAACATAATAAAATGAACCAAAAAACAGATTTCATAGTCCATTTTGAAAGTTCATTTCTTGTATATTTTGAATGTATTTTAAGCCCAATGAATTGGTTCGAATCATGTTTAAATTAACATCTTTTTCCATGTCCAAGTTTATATCACCATGTCAAACTTTTTTTTTAAAAATTAGTATGTTTATTAAATATTGGTATTGAAAAACATCAATAATCATATCAAAGTGAACATTGCCATTTTGAAATTTTGTAATTGAAATATATTCACAAATAGGATATTTCCTTATTTGATTTTTTTATTCTAAGTGTTATTAATGTTCGAAATGTTGTCACAAAATTCTAAAAACATTGAAAACACATTATGAGACAAAAGTTCATATTCAATATTATGAAGTTGTAAATGGACTGTGATAGTCCATTGTAACGTCCATATAGGATTGACTACTCATTATTTTGAATGTTTTTTCTCATTGGTGAAAGATTTCACGTGTTAGCTTCACAAAAATGAATTTTAAAAATAAAATGTAATGAACAACAAAAGTTCTATGTAACAATGATTAAAAAGCTACCACAATAACAATCCATTTTGCCCACTATAGTCTACAACTACTCACCTTCAACTTTGGAAGGTTTGGTTGGTTTCCATTAAGATTAGAAATTCCAATCTAAAGGTGTAGCTAGGGTTTCATAATGTAAGTCCTACAAATATAAATAGTAGATCTAAAACATCTAGAGTTAAAATAAATAAATCAAACTTCCAAAGTATACTCAATTCAATTACTTTCAATTCACTACCCTTGGATTTTGTAGTGTAAAATGCCCAAATTGGCTACCTATTGTATGTTGCATAATGATTATGTTGTTCCTAAGATTATAGACCATTGCTCTACACCCAAAAATTGTCAAGCTATCCTATTTTGCAACTCCCCCATATTTTCCCCGAAAGGTTGATTAGAACCGTTCATGCTCTTAATGTGCTTATGGGCTCCTTGTAAGAGACCAACCTTAAGGCTTACTAGGAACTAGAATCAACCATAGCTAACTTGTTTTATAGTGTCACAAACATTAAAGGTCAAAGCAAGATACCCCAAATTTACCTTGTCTACTTGGGTCAAATGCTTGGTGACCAAAAGGTGGCCAAAAATTTAGTCACAAGTGACAAAAGATGCAATTGTTGGCAATTGAAAAAGGGTTCCAGTGACGGAATTCGCCTTTGTGTCAGCTTCTCCCAACCTACAACTAGATGATGGAATAGATGTCGAAATATTGTTGGAGTAACATATGTTGCCTCTTTTATTGAATTTATAAGGAAGGAAGAATATGGGGGCTAAGTATTGTGGGTGTTGGCCAGGTGCATATACAACTACTGACACTTTGCCACCTTTTGAAAACATTCTTAGTGGTGTGTATATATCTATTGTTTTTAATTGTGCCAACATACAATCATTTTGCAATATAACCCTTTCAAAGCCCTCCTCGTTAGATGGCTTATTCTTCTACTCCTTCAAAACATCTCAAGACCAATCCTTTGATGTGTTTTCTTGGAATAGAAAATCCAGATAAGTTTCCGTGTATTTGATGTATACCACCATCCATACAAAACTCAGTATCAATTGAATCACTTGCTTTTTGTCCCTAAACTATTAAGGAAAATAACGATTTTAGTTGTAGCAATGGTGTTTAAATGTAAAGATTCAATTAAAAGTCAAGGTTGTTTTTCCTTCTTGGTCACCTTTGCCATTGGTTGATTACATCAAACCTCACTTCATTTAAGTCATACATCCATCCACACATCACCCAAAGCCTGATCTTCACAAAATCACTTACCATGCTTATACAATAATTAATCAACAACAAGATACTTGTTGAATTGTTTTAACAAAATTCTCAACACAAATGCATATGGAAATTCAAACTTAAAATCATACCCAAATACTAGAAAAATATAAAATTGGTCATATTAGGTCAATATAGAGCTTAATTAAAGTTTGCAAGCCCCTAGTCACAACATTGTCACAAATTGTCACATGATTACATGTTATGTATTTTTTTGCAACTAATTTGAAGTGACCTTGAAATAGGTGAAATTAACTTACATTAGGGTTTATAAACCATAATTAAGGTTTTTAGACCTTAAAATAGGGTACACAAAGCTAGCCCAAGGTCAATTAAAATAAAATCAAACTAAAAAAAGTAAGGAATCATATAGTGGCTCAAGTCAAATCTAAAATAGGGTTTTCATACCTTAATTAGAGTTTAAAATTTTGGTTTAAGGTTTACAAAGGTCAATTAGAGTTTATAAAGCCTAGCCTAGGGTTACATAATGAATTAAGGTTTACAAATCTTAATTTAGGGTTTTCAAAAGTCAATTTAGCAAGACAAAATTGAGTTGAAGATTTAACATTTGTTGAAGTGTAAGGAAAGAAATTTACATCTTAATTAAGGTTTCAAAATTGAAAATTCAAACAATTTAGGCACACAAAATTGACATACAAAATATTCATATTTATTAAAGTGAAAGGAAATAAATTTAGACCCTAATCATGGTTTTTAAATCTAAAAATTAAAATAATTCAAGGACACAAAATTTGCATACAAAATGTTCATACCTCTTAACTCAAGTGAAGGAAAATAAATTACAATCTTAAATAAGGTTTTAAAAGCTAAAAATTGAAACAATTCAAGGAAAAAAAATTAAAACAAAATGTTTGTAACTCTTGAGGTCAAGGGAAATAAACTCAAACATTAACTAAAGGTTACTAGGTTGAAAATTGAAAAAATGTAGGGGCATAAAATTGAGGTGAAATTCACCATAAACCATTTAATAGAAATCTAAAACCAATGCACATTATTTGTAGTCCAACACGTGTGAAATTATGGAATTGCTTTACATGTACCAAAATTTATAAAATTTCCAACAATGAATTGAAAAATGCAATTTTTTTTAATTTAAGGGTTTGTGAACCGAACTAAAGTCATCATATGATTCAATTTTGAAATCATAAAATACATCCAAGAAGTCAATGGCATGCAAAACACAAGCTAATGCATTAGACTCCAAACTTGAGCATTTTTGAAAAGAAAGCCTAGGGATGATTTTTTGGGAGATGGATTGAAAATACTATGCATGGTTAATTCAAATAATTTTAAGATCATTCCAGTGCACACTTTTGCCTACAACCCTAAACTATGATTCGCTCATTCTATAGAGACACCATAACACAGAGGGGTTCAAGGATAACATAGGAAAAATATGATCTACAACTATGACATTTGTGAAACCAAACAACAAGTAGTTAATGGGTTCAATTGCAACAATTGCAACTATTGCAACAATTGCAACTATAGGGTTTTGGCAATTTAGGGTTTCTAGTTGTTGGACTATTGGTTTTGGCATAAATTGAGGTGTCGAAGATGTGAACAAGTGAAGGTACAAGGTGACGACCATGGTTTGGACAATCTCACATAATTTGGAACAAAAACCAAATGTAAACCAAATGACCAAGAAGAAATAGTCCCAAAGACTTGGTGGTCCATTGTTATAGTCAAAAAATAATTTGTTGTGTCTTGCAAATCTTTCTATTAACACCACCATGCTTGAATGTGAAAGTTTTGGGATAAACAAAATCTTCACCTCCAAAAAATGAAAATCTTGAATTCTTTTAAATCTTCTTGTCACTCTTAACAAATTGTCATGCTCCATGTTCTTTGAAATTTTCACACAAGTAAATTCTTGCACTCTACACTTATTCTGGTTTTCACACACAAACTATTACGTTCTACGTTTTTTGAAGTTTTTGCACACATGAAAGAAAATTCATCATTCTCATAGTTTTTTTCTAAATCATGTGAAGATTGGCCTTTCACATAGGTGCACCAGGCTCCTTCATGCCAAAAAAAAATCATGAAAAAATTAGTTGTACCACTAATTTTGGTGAAAAAATCAATTTCCATCCTCACTATTTTGCTTGTACTTTCTTTGCCCCTATTACATATCTCATTCCCTAATTTCATGAAACTAAGTTTAATCTAGCATTAATTTAAAACTTTATGGATAATTATATTGCTCAAAGAATGTTTTTTAAATATTTGAAATGGAATTGCCTAATTTTGTCCAAGGTAGTCATAAAAATAGAAGGATGATTGAAATGTATTTACTTACATGAGAAAATGGTTTCATCTTGTAAGTTGTAACTTGTGATGAGCTATTGAACATCGAATTTCAATGTGAGGCAACATGGTCCTTAATTTCAAGGCCCATGCCAATTTTTCATTGTGATAAAAACATTTAGATTGTATAAAATTTCTTAAGCTCCCTAGAATCCTCAATTGTTTATTTATGTTTGTTACTTTGTTAATTGAACTTTGGATTCTATAGTGTGCACAAGTTGTTTTTGCTCTAAATTTATTTGTGAACACTAAGTTGAAGTTTGGAAATCATCTAAAGTTTATGTGGTTACAAGTAATTATGATTTATATTAGTGATTTGACAATCGTGGTTTGATTTTAATTTTTATTACAAGGTTGAAAGTGCATTGTGCACATCACAATTATTGAATTTAGAATCTCAATGAAAAAAACTAATTAATTAAAAAACATGAATTTTGCATTGTGAACTATGAATTGAACCAAATCAAGCCTACCAAGCTTCCTTGACTTTTAAATAGGGTGAAAGATTCATTGTTGTCTATTTCTTATGATTGAGTGTGCAAGTAGGTGATGAACATTAAGGTTTGGACTTTGGATTCTACAAGAAGATTTTTAATGCGTGCATATCAATTTGTTTAACAATCACATCCATTTTCTTGAATTGAGGTAAGCAACACCAACATTTTGTTTTTGTGTATTTCCATTGTGTTGTTTTTGTGTCCCTTTTTGTTTATCTCATGGCACTTTTAAAGCCCCCTAAAAACTTTAAGTACAAATGTTTTTTTGATGAAGTTTTTAAGGTTGGTGATATTGTTAAGTCTAACATTGCTAGGGGTAAGGGGAAGCCTTTAGTCAATGGGGCATATTTTGGTCTTATCAATTTCACTGAAACCCCACTTGAAAGAAGAGTGTAGGAAATTAAGGTTAAAAGTAAAAAAAAAGACGAGAGCTTATGATCTAAATAGGAAATTTCGAGATGCATGGATTGCCAAATTACCTTGGGTAAAAAATGTGGTCTATGATGATACTCTTGTCAGCCATGTGAAGTGCAAAATTTGCACAAAGGTTATGGGGAAAAAACAAGTGTTAGGTCCAAAATTTGACTCTCTTTGCAACAATGCTAGTAAAAAGAAAGCCACCTCCACCATGTTAAGTGTGCCTAATTGTGCATTTTACTAGGCAAAGGATAACCAACATGCAAATAATAAATTGTTGTATGTGAATGGTTAAAGGGAATTTGTTTTAAATAAAATTATGCATGGAAATTTGTTTGAAGGTGAAAGAAACTACTTCAGTTCATTATTGTGTTGTACATCTTGCAACAAACCTAGAAACCCATGAATGATCATAAATCTTTGAGGCCATTGTTTCAATTTTTTCAAATCAAAAACTTCCCCAAGAAGCATTAATGTGATAACATAAGTTAGACCATGGTTAAAATCATGCATGACATTGTAATTAATGCCCCTACCAAGGCAATTTCATTAATTATGTAGATTTCCATGTCTTGTGATGAGGTCATTAATGTGGATAGGGTAAGTCTACAATATAATGAACCATTGCAAATGTAACCACTCCTAAATAACACACTTGTTAATTTTAAACTTCACTTAGGATTAAATGTTTTTCATGTAATTTACATAGTTTGATATAATATACATTCAAGAATGACATATAAAAATATGAGTGAATTATACCAACATTTGAGAGTGAAAATGGACTAATTAGACACTTGTAATTAATCCTAATTAAGGTCCTAAGTAAGTCACATAAAAATAATCAAAATTAATCTAGATTTTTTTGGAAAATTTTCATATTCATGTAAATTGAATAATTATTAAAGTTTACATGGTTGCAGATCATCATTGGAATTGATATATAAATAAATTGTAAAATTCAAAATTTGTAATTTTCTTTCCAAGAATTCCTGGATAAATATAAAGATAAGTTGTAAAATTCAAAGAAATTAAATTTTATTATAAGATTATATTATTGTAAAAGTCAAATATGTGATTAAACCATAAGTTCTGTGCAATGGTTCCATGCCATCTCAATTTCCAATTTCGAGTCCATGCCCTTTTGAAAGGAACAAAGGAGTTGGGTGTGATTCATTTTATTGTGGACGCATTCGATAACCAAAGTTGAATTTCTTTCCATGCTTATGTGATCTAAGGTTAAATGCGAGTTCCTATTACATGTGGCACTTCAACGGGTGGTTGATGGTTATGATGCAAAGAATTTGACAAAATTATTCGTTCAAATTTTGATGGCTAGGGGAGGATTAATAGAAGAGGCCTTATCTTCTAAACTTTTGTCTTTTGGAATTAATTGGGTGATTGTTTTCCAAGTGGCGAATTGGAATGACTTGGTACATCTTTAATGATTGTGCACTTCGCTTTTAAGGGATCCATTGCAAGGTTCATTGTACTAATCTTACAATGTAGGTTTTGTTTAAGTTGAACATGGTGAGCAGGTTGGAAAACCTTCTCCAAACTTTGGAGTCTATATGTTTACTTTTGCAAAAGTCCCAAAAGGCAATTGGAAGTTTCTAAGCTAGTTGAAATCTTGGAAACAAAAGGAAATAAATTGTTGAAGAATGTGAAAATAAGATGGATATCTATGTTGGTTCCTGCCAAAAGAGTTATTGTTGAATATTGCACTTTTGGTTATCAAGATGGTAATCAACTTTACATTTAACTCTCCTACAAAGGCTAACTTGGATCTATTGTGTGACATTGAAGTTTTTTATGGGCTAAATTTTTTGTTACCCATGTTAAAATTTATGAATAACTAGATGAAGCTGGCCCAAGCTTGAAATGTGTTTGTTGTTGAAATCATGTGGTAATTATATATCAAGATGTGTTGACCAAGCATATTCATTTATGCACTATGTTGATCCGGACACCACCTTCAAGTATGATGCATTTCATTTCTTCAAGTCCTTGGTCAATTGTAACATATATTATCGATTGCAAATCCCACCATAGGTTTGGATCATCTTATTTTTGATGTAGCAAATGGATAGCATGTTTGAATTCAACACCATATTCAAGTAATGGGTGTGGTATGCTATGTTAATAGGGAGGTAACTATTGAAACTTTCCAAATTGTTATGAGTGTCGTCAAGGAGGTAGTTAAAGCCTTGATTATCGAACTATAATTTCACTTTCATCACATGGGGTGAGGGAAACATTAAAAGTTGTCTTCCCCCAATATTGCCTAATGGAAGGTTGTGATAAATCCTTCAAAGGGCACATGGACATCATCAAAGGATATTACTATTATCCCAAGAAGATTGGGACTATAAAGATCTAAATGCTAAAGGTTTTATCTTCTCTTGATTTGGATCTCCAAATGTTGTTCTTCAAGTTGATAATTAAGAACAATGTAAATTCTACCATAGTTCTTCCTCAAAAGGTGAACCCCTTGATTCGGCTTTGGACATCTTTGGTTGCTTCCCCAATGATTATACTTAAACTGCCTGAATATTTCAAAGTTGGTTGAAATCAGCATGGTACAAATGATTGGCTATGTTGAAGATGAAATGTTTTAGCAATCTCAACTTCATAAAATCCAAGCTCTGGAATCTATTAACAATTCATCTATCCCTCATTGTCAAGATGTTTACTCAACAATTCCACATGTTGAAGGATTTTCCATATGCAGATACCATTGCTACACAAAAGGATATGAAGGTCTGATATGGTTTTGATTCTTGGTTATGTTTTGGTGTATGGAAAATTTGACTTTTAGTTTATGTTCCTCCATTTCCATGGTCTTGGCTCTTGATTCCTAGCAAGCTTTAGGAATCATGAGGTCCAACTCTAAACCTTAATATTTATCGTGGTTTATTTTATTGTAATTTGTTGACCCATACGTTTTGTTTTTATGTATAGTGTGTGTGGGTTACTTTGTTTGTGTGTGTAGGCAACTTGTGCTATAGTGCGTAGTTTAGGGGTTCAATTCTTGTACAAGTCAAGTTGTTGCTTTTTTTTTTGGGTTTATTCTTGTTTATATTTGTATTTTATATTAAAGTTATTCCTAAACTCTCAAAAAGCTAGGGTGAGTACCTTGTGTTTGTTGAAAACACATGGCGAAATTAGAAACACAAGGTGAGGAGCTAACAAAGGAAAAAACCACATGGTGAAATTCAGAAATGCATCGATTTTGGTGCATTTATGAGTTTCACCTTATGTGTTTTTTTGACATGTGCATTCTTTATGTTTGAACAAAAAGAGAGAACATGTTTTAGGGTTTGTAATGTAAGGAGTGCATAATTGTTACGGTCCAATCTTTTTAGTTTGTCTAAATGTTGTCAAAGTTTCTTTGAAGGGGGAGGTCTAGAGCTTGAAATCACACTTGAAGGCAATCACATCAACAAAGTTTGAGGACACACATTAAAAGGCAGACACATCAACAGAGCTTAAAGTCATGTGTTTGAAAGCATACGCATTAACAGAACCTAAGGTGAAGCGTTTGAAAGTAGGCGCATCAATAGAGCTTTAGGTCACACACTTGAATGTAGGCACATCAACAAAACTTGACATCAAGTGCTTGAATATAGGTGGATCAATAAAGCTTGAGGTCATGTGCTTGAAAGCAGGCACATCAATAGAACTTGAGGTCATGCACTTGAAGACATGCACATCAATAGAACTTAAAATTGCACACTTGAAGGTAGGTGCATCAATTGAGCTTAAGGTCGCTTTGACTAGTTTTTCTCATTGCGTCGTTGTTAGATGTGTTTATGTTTTTTCTCTACAAATTTTTCTTTTTGCATCATTACCATGCTATGCACATATTGTTTGTTGCAAGGTTTATTTTCCTTCATTACCAATGTTGGCATAATCTGCGTGGCTCAACAAGTTTAAGGTCTCACACATTATTATGTAGTTTGTGTGGTTCGACAAGTGACACAAAGGCCACATGCCTTGTTTGCAAGGTCTGCGTGGTTCAACAAATGATCAATAGTGCATTTCTGTCAACGCAGCTCCCAAGGTGATTGGTAATTGGAAATCCATTTTTGTTAACACACATCTTAGTTCGGTTAAAATTGCATTCAAGATTGCATTCAATAATGCATTGGTCGATAGTGCATTAGTCAAATGTGCATGTTCCAAGTTGGTCACATGTCTTAAGTTAGCTAAAATGTGCTTGGAGGAAGTCAATTGTTTAAGGTCAACTATTCGATTGTCTATGTGCTATGCATAATTGAAGTAATTGAAAACAAAATCTTAGTTCATCAGTTTTTTGGTTTAAAAAGTTGGTCAACCTAGGGTTGAAGTGCAAGCCTTTTAGAACCATGGTGATAGTAGTTGTCAGACCTTATTAAGATGATGAAGACTACTACAACTATGTGGAAATTTCATAATTTGGGAGTCATTTTTGTTGTGTGTGTGGTATTTCTCCACCCTTGTGTGGTTTCTTTCCACTCTTTATTACAACATGTGTGAATTGGTATAAACTTTAGTTGAAAGAAAATTAGTTTAGTTTTGTAAGAAACCTATTTCATACATTCATGCACAAACAAAACTTACACCCACATCCTGTAATCCCATGTATACCCAAAATCCCAATGTAATCCAAATGTGTTTAAGAGAAAAAATTAGCTTATTGTCTCCTCTCCTTGATCCTATTGTTTTGCAACATTTTCACATGTTTACCTCTGACGCCTTCAATGTTTTGGTGTCTTTGTATAATGAATAAGGCATGGTTTATATTTGTAAGCAAAAGTCTTCCTTGGAATGCATTAAGGAGGTAGTTAGAATTAACCATAGATCCTACCTCCAACAACTTGCTAGTAGTGGTACCCCAAGGCAATCACTGCAAATGTGCTTTGAATTTGAACTTCAATCCTTGAAAATGTGTTTGGATCCCATTGACCTAGTTTATCCCATAATGTATTATGATTCAAAAAATGATTTTTTTGATGTAACTTTCCAAATCTAAATGGCACAAACTTTGTACATAGTTGAATGGGAATAAGTTTTCATAATTTTGTCTTTGTAATTTTGCCACATATCTTATCTATGCTTGTTGCCATTTTAGAATTTTATCAAATTGTTTTTTTAAATTATGGTACATACTCTATTTATGCATGGTGGTAGTTATAGATTCCACTCTCAACTTCATAACCCTAAACCTAGTCTCTTTGAGGTATTGGTAGACCCTAAAGTCCCAAAAGCATAAACCACTCCAATTTTTTCTTTGCTTTTTATTTCTAGTGCAACCTCTATTTATGCCTAATGGTAGTTACAAATTCATTGAAGGAATGTAACCCTAAACCTAATCTCTTTGAATTGTTGTCGGACCTTGAATTCTTGAAACCCTAAACCACTCCAATTATGTTTTTTAATTTTATTTGTGGTACAACTTCTATTTATGCATAGTGGAAGTTACATATCCACAAAGGAGTTAACCTTAATCATGGTCTCTTTGAGTTGTTATCAGACCATGTAATTTTGAAACCCTAAACCATTCCAAAAAAAAATTTTGCTTTTTATTTCTAGTATAATTTCTATTTATGCCTAGTGGTAATTACAAATTCAATGAAGGAACATAACTTTAAACCTGTTCTCTTTTAGTTACTATCAGACCTTGAACTTTTGAAACCCTAAACCTGGGCTTTTTGAGAAATTACCAAACATTAAATCTCTCTCCTTTGCATAGAATTACAAAATTTGCTAACTATTTCCATTGATTCAAATGCATTTCAAGGGCAACTAAGTATGGAGGGAATTAACCTTGACCAACTCATGATCCAAGAAAGTGATAGTGAAATATTGATTAATAAAGGCTCACAAAGGCACCTTAGAAAGAGAAAGCCCTAAAATGCATTGTGGATTTTGTACATTTGTGCTCCTTGGCCAGCTCCTATAACCATCACTTTATGCTTTATAACCGGGATAAAAAAAATTGTCACACAACTTTTACCCAACCATGTTTGGAAAGTTGTTTATGTAAATTACAAGTTGAAGTTCCTTGATTTTGTTTTCCAAGAGGAAAGCTTAAAATATAAACTATGAGATATATTGAAGGAGCTAAAGATAAGCGCAACTAATGAGGAAGGTGCATAAAGGGTCATTTTGCAAAGTGATCAGGTTTTGGAACAATTGAAATCAATTGATGGACATGGAACACAAAATGTATTAAAAACGTGGCAAAGTTTTATGGAAAGTACAACTAATTTGTTTTAAAATTCCTCTCCTAGCCCTTTTCCTAACCTTGCTCCTAACCCTACATGAGATGAAATAGTACAACCGTCATCTGTACCTCCTGCCACATCTATGGGTACATCAATTAAAAGACCAATGACCAAGTTAGAGATGTTTCAATCATAATAAAAGAAACCTTGTCGCTATTTCCAACCAATTAACAACCAATGCGAAGAAACAGGAGGTTGTGTTAAGGGCAAAGATAGATGTTAGCATAGAAAAAATGCATTCAAAATAGTCAATTGAAAAGTAGCTGAGTGTGAAATCATTACGAATGTAAAGTTCAAGGCTAAGGTCAAGGATTTACTAAACCTTTCATCAATAATCACTATCCTAGGCATGTTTTGTTGGGTCATTATGGTGCTCGCCAATAACTTCAAATGTGAAGTTTTCGTGATACTTGTGTAAAAAGTTAATTAATAGTGCAACAACCTTGAACAAATGACTATACTTCTCTTTTGTTGAATTAAAATGTTTCATTAGCCTTCTCCATTTGGATTTCAATCCACTAATGCCCCATTCCACTCTAACTCGGAAACCTACATGAAATTGTTGTAAGTCAGTTCGACCATCTTTAAAACAACCATAACTTTAAAACTAAAACTTTAAACCCTAAACCTGAAACCTGAAACCTGAAACCTGAAACCCTAAAATTAAAACTTTAAAATCTTAAACTTAAAACTTGAAACCTAAAACTTAAAACCATGACACCTTCAACTTAAAACCAAAAACCAAAAACCCTTAAATCCTAAACCTAAAACTTGAAACATTAAATTTAGAACCTTAAACTTAACCCTAAACCCAAAGACATGAAACCCTAAACCTTAAACCTAACACCTTAAATTTGAAAACTTTAAACTTTAAACCTAGAATTTGAAAACCTAAACTAAAAATTAAAAAACCTAAAACCTAAAACCAGAAACCCTAATATTAAAATTTTAAAATTTTAAACCTAAAACTTGAAACTTGAAACTTAAATCCCTAACACCTTCAACTTAAAATCAAAAATAAAAAACCCTTAAATCCTAAACCTAACATGTGAAACATTAAATTAAAAACCTTAAACTTAAACTTAAACCCTAAAATTTAAAACCTAAACCTTAAAACCCTGGAAATGAACTTTAATTTTGCCCATAAAACCCTATGACCTTATAAACCCTAAACCTTATAATTGCAAAATGGAATGAAATGTCAAACTTGCATGCATTTTGTTGTACGCCCTAACAACATCCATATGAATTCCAAGCATCAATTCACGCCTCCCAATGCGACAAATCACAAACATGTCCTCACCCATGTAACTAGGGTCGCCCAATAAGTACTCAAAATACTCATATGTGTGGACAAAATATTGATGCCATGATTTGTGAATGTCCAATTGGCGAAGGATTTTAATGTCATGGTATGACCTTGGGTACCCAAGGTGCAAATAAATGAACAATCCACGGTTGTCCATCACAACTGTGTTGTTCATGCAACACATCTTTTTCTGCCCATTAAACCAACTATAATGGGCTGGATTGTTCCAAGGCTTATGGATTTTGATGAAGTTCCCATCAACAAATCCAATTAGAACTATATCACTATTGAACAATGAGCCAATGAATCTTGTTGGATATTGTAAAATTGATGCAAGATGCAATAAATATGTCATCATCATTTATTGCACTCTTGCTCCAATTCCACATGAAAGCATCATACTTAGTCACATTATCATGTTTCATGAACAAGATGAAATTAAGCAAATGTTGTTCCAAGGCCAACTTGGATGGTCCCCCAACGATGCGATGTGGCTCCCTTGTGGACCTTGCATGACTGATAATGGTTGGGATCACAAGTTGTGTCAATTCTTCAAATTCTCCCAAAGTGAAATTGGTGAGATATTAAAAAAAACTTGGTGTGACTTGCATGGTCGCTAGGATGTCCCACACACCTACATTGGGGTTGATTGATTGTCTACTCTCTTCATCCAACTCGACTCATGTGAAATACTCCCCAATGTTGACACAAATGATTGTTGCTTGCGCTGCAATCCAATCATTTACTACAATTCCTCATTGCTACTAGAAGAGTTCAAGTGAAGATGTGATAAATGAACTCCACAGGTGGCATGTGGAATGAACCCCTCCAAAAGAAAAATGAAATGAGACTCCCAAAACCCTAAAAACATTCAAATCACTTGATATTCCCAAATGAAATGGAAGACTTGAAACTTTCAAGGGAAATGAGATTGAAAAAAGAGAAGCAAAAATGGGATCCCTCCCATTTACATAACATGAAGGGCATTAAATGAAAAGCTTCGCAACCTCATAAAACCTAAACTCTAAACCCTAAAACATGAACCTAGACCCAATATACAAAATTTGGGATAAATCCAAGTATCCCCTACAGCTCCAACAACTAAAATTATCCCCTCCTCCCCCTCCCCCAAAGAAAAAATAAAAATAGATTTATGACCCCCCCTTATACCCTATTTTGCTCCCAAATCCCTTCACCACCCTCAAAACCCCAAAAAAAGACCTCCCCAACAACATCCCCTCCCCTCTACCCAATCCAAAAGTTGAAATTGCCAACAACTTCTTGCACTGTCGACCTAATTTAATCCAGTCAAAGGCGCACCCACGTGCTCAACCCCTTCTCACCCTGTATTTTTCGAAAATCGCCCACAGTCAGGGGTGAATTTAAGGACCACTGGAACTCAGGGCGAAAAATTTAATAGGGTGTCAGTTCACCCTGTGAAACTCCTGGTGAATTTACGGATTTCTTTATTGTTTGTAATGTTTGTAATGTGTATGTGAACTTTGCATTCTACCACTCACTCCATTCTTACTTACTTACTTACAATTTAGCGTCACTAACTGGGCCAAACGGCGCCCGGGCCAGAACCCAAAAAATTGGACCATTTCTCGATTTGTGCGTGTCATCCTTAAGTGGGCCAAACAGCGCCCGGGCCAGAACCCAAAAAATTGCACCATTTCTCGATTTGTGCATGCCATCCTTGTGCAAGGGCCATGCTAATCTTCTCTGTATCGTTCCAATTTTATCAGATGTCTCCGAAGAATTTTATCATTCCCACTTGGGAACCTTGTTCATCACCTCTAAGACCTCCAACAAAAAATTTATATTGCCTAATTTTCTTCATGCATAAAGAAATAATTTTCACAAGGAACTGGCATGAAATAATTTAGATAGCCTCACATTTTGATGGCAAAATAAACCAGTAGCCTAAGGTCCACTTTACACTAGGAGTCAGGGCCGAAAAAAACTTGGGGCCGACTTTGAGCATTTTTGGCTTGTTGTTTGGCCCCAAGGGTTGAAAATTGAGTTCCCAAATTCCATTTTTCAGCCTTGAGGCCAATACAAGGCCATAAAGTTCAGCATTTATTATTAGTAGCTTGGGGCAGATTGAAAATGTTTTTTCTATTTCAGCCTTGACTCCTAGTGTGAAGCCCTTGGTGCTGATTTCAACTTTTGCACCAATGGGAATGCTCGATTTGGGTTGAACATTGGCCCTGACTCCTAGTGTAAAGTGGGCCTAAGTTCTCAAAAATCGGAACCCCAGTTGCCTGCCTGTTCTCTGGGAAATTGGCCCTCCAAAATTCTAAATAGCCAGGATAGCTCTTTCCTCAAACTGAAAATAAAAACCCTGTTCCCAACCAGTGACTTTCTTTTGTGAGAAACATTGTGAGTTTTTTTTTTTTTTTTGGTTGAAATGCTGAAAATGATTTATTTCATGGCTTTTTATTTCTAGGTTTTCGAGATGTTTTTTATGGAAATCAATCACCAGATTTTTTTCATTGGGTGAGATCGGGATTAGCGTACAAATAAGATTTTCTTCATTGGGTGAGATCGGGATTAGCGTACAAATAAGATTTTCTTCATTGGGTGAGATCGGGATTAACGTACAAATAAGATATTTGCATTTCAAGGGTATGTCATATGAGAGTGAGAGCTATTTGTGTGACATCAGCTGTGTTCATCTGCGAAAAGCTTTGGTCCAGTTTCAGTGTGACAACATGTAGCTTGAGGTAATGTTAGGTGCGTAGAAAAACATGTCATATGCGAAGAGGCTTTGTCGAGGCTGCAACTTGGGGAAGGTAGAGAATGAAAAACACCTGCTCCTTGCCTTTTCAAATACACAAAAAGTTAGGGAACGTTTTTGTTCAGCCCTACCCCTCACCCACACAAGCACTCTTGTTAAGCTCATGTTGACTACGAACACAGTCGCCCTACTCAAGTTTGTGGCATGTGGCTAGTATCAGAGGACAATTTGTCCTCCATGATCTATCTTTCGTCTAATGGATTCTCTGGTCCCAAACAGACATAAAATTGTAAACAATAAACATTAGGTAGTAAAGAAAACTAGAGAATGACAGCATGAATTGTCATAGATGAGTACCATTTTTTTTTGGCTCTATTATTGATGGCCATAATTTTTTGCCTTCATCTTGTTATAAACAGTCAGCAGTTGAGCTACATTAAAACAAAAAAATTGAAAGGGAAAATTAAAACACAAACAAAACATAATGACATAAAGGGTAGGCATCCGTATTGCAAATTGCCCCCCTCCCCACCCCTACCCACAGAGGGCGGGGCCCAAATGGCAGGAAATTGCAAGTCATAATTTCCCCCAATACTGACCGGTGAACGGAGCCCGTGCTGTACTGGTCTAGTTCCATCATTAGGGTACGTAATAACCTGACAGTCGGACATTACACCCGGGACCTCCACCCCACTTGGTGTAATACCCTGCTACCCTCGTCGTGGCCGGGCATTACCTTACACACAAAAAAGCTGACCTAATTTTCCTTTCACGTTTGCAGGTACCTTACAAAACTATTAATTTCCAGTGCGGCGCATTCAAATTAGGTCAGATTCTTAGTGTATTGAAGAAGGGCAGGTCTCACCTCATGGATGCTTCTATTGGTTCCTTTGGTGGTGTGGTGAGGTGTTGAGAACTTGTGGGTGAACTGCCACTTAACACTGGCAGTGGTGGTATGCCCTCAAATAACATACCCCCCCCCCCACATTTGGACATCCAGACTGAACCAGCCAGCACCAGTGCACCAATGAAGAATGGATGGTAAGTGGTCAGGGAAACAGGTTTCTGTTGGGTTCCAGTTCCCTAACTAACCATGGTGGTTATCTCAGTGTTTTTTTTCAAAACCTACCTTCTTACCTCTTATTTGTGGGTTGTTAGTAGGTAGGTAGTAAAAACAGCCATTACCTATGCATAAACCATTTACTTTCCTAATAGTTACCAATTTTCTTACCTACCTACCTATGTATGAGACCTATTTCTTACAGAATTGGTTACCAAGGTGAAATCAAATAGTAATTCAGTTGAGGTTCATGCACAAACCAAGTAATAATAGGCATGACACCCGGTGTCGAAACAGTAAAAATGTGTGCAACACACGGTGACACCCTACTTGAAGCCTTCTGGTTCTACCACCAAGTTTGAGCATCAAAGGCCGAATTGAAACCTTAAATAAACACATGCACATCTTGCTTTCAATAGTCAAAACTCTGTTTGTAGTAGAATTTTGGGTTTTCTCTTAGGAGGTCATGAGTTTGAATTGGTCGAGAGACTACACATCATGCACGATGGGGCAGTCTCAAGCAAAAACCTAAGGATTTTATGCATGCACAACAAAGACAAGCTCGTGAAGAACCACGAAAAGGACAAAAAGACAATCTTGGAGCACAAAAAGACAAGCTCCGATAGAGTGCTGGACAGAGCATGGTAAGGGAGTTTACCACCTTCTTCTTGGAGCACCAAAAGACAAGCTCCGATAGAGTGCTGAACAGAGCATGGTAAGGGTGTTTACCACTGTCTTCTTGGAGCACAAAACAAACCCTAAACCTAAAAGAACAAAAAGAAACTCTAAACCAAAAAGAAAAAACAAAAGGACTGAAATGTTCTCAGTAGTTAATTATAACATGGGAGGGACTTCACAGTTCAAACATGGGTGTCAGTTCTACATGTTATAAGTACCTTAGTGTACTACGGATTGGGATTTTGGGGGGAGGGGAGCGATGGATATTGGGTGTCATCCCTCCATTTTTCATCGATTTTTCTGACGTTTCCAGCTTTTATTTAGGCCATTAATAATGGATATTGATAAAATTTTGACCCACATGTCAGAGGAAAATAGCTTGTGGTTATCAATCTTTTTTTTATTTCTTTTTTTATAAAAAAGATGGGCATTTATCTTCAACTGAATAATTGAACTAAATAGTTTCATTTTACTCCCCCCACCCAATCCCCAATAAAATACTAAATGGTTCTAACTTGTCACGTATTCAAGAGTTTATCTAGTGGATGAACAATCGACTACACTACATACATGTTGCAACTTCAAGTCATTGCAAGTTCATATTTGAAACTTTAATATCATCCCAAAACCCTAAACCCAAATATGCTTGGATGTCTTTTTTTAAAAGATTTTGCAAGTTGATGGATGTTTTATTGAAGTTTTACAAGTGGATGAATGGTTTTTAATGAATGGCATTGAGAAATTTTAGGTGTTACAATCTTGTTTATCTGGTTGATGTTGAAGAATGGGGCTTGATTGGGGTGTGAAGAGTCAACACTAAACCCTATTGCCGAAAGATCACAATGAAAATGTCCTCAAAAGAAAGTACCTTAATCCCTTTTCAAGTTCTGCAATAATTAATTTTTTTTTGAAAAACTATCTGTTTGAAATGCCAAAATTTAAGGAAATTACAAAGGAGGGAAAGTACAATAAAAGGTCTCATTATGTTGGAGGTTTAGAGTCTTTTACTGCCAAAGTGGATTTTTGAAAAATAAAATAATTTTCAGCAATTGATTGTGGAACCTGGAAATGTATTCAAGTTCTTCACATTTGGTGTTCCCATTGACACTTTCTTGCATATGGAATGATGTCATGACCAATGTGGGTGGATATCAAATTTTCTGATTGTGAAGCAAAATTTGTGGATATCTTATGTTTGGAATTCTAATGGTGGGTTCAAGCTACTTCCAAGTTGTATTAGAAAGCAACCAAGAAGAAAGAAAAAGAGAAGAAAAACTTGGCCCTAGGAGAGGCATGCTCCAGTGGGCCTCCCCTAAGTCTAAAGCCTATGCACTTGGGGTACTGGCCTATAAACCGCAACCCTCAAATTAGGAGAGGCCCTCAGGATCTGGCCTTCCCTTAATATACATATTATATACATATTATTTTGTATTATAATAAAATTTATCTTATTTTTTAAATTAATTAAATTATAATTTTTACCCAACAACCAATATATTGCACCCTATATTTTTACTCACATATTTTCTACTTTTTTTTACTACTATCCCCCTGGGATTGCATCACACATTATGAGTTGTCAAAATGTTTTTTGCATCTGGCATTGAAAAACCCATCATGAAAACATTAGATATATATGTTCATCGTTTTGCAATGATACATTCGAGTTTACATGATTTTCATTAGTGAACCCATCTCCTTCTCTGGCCTTCGTCAGTCCACAGATTCATATCTACAGCTTGATGCATCCTCTTTTTTTTAAGAGCATCATTTCACAAGCAGAATTGCCAGCAAGTGTGCAGTGTGGCGAAGTCTACTTTGCAAAGTTTGGAAATGAAAAAGGAAATCTCCTTTTTTGGCCAAAACTTTTATATAATTTTACCTAGGTTTTGGCAAGCTGGGCAACAACTTGAACCTTGCAGTCAAGCATGCCAGAATATTATTTTCAAATTCCAAAATTCAAAAGTTTAAATTCATTGGAAAGCTTTAATATGGGTGCATGTTGAAGATATGGGAAATGTATGAAGAATCCTCCTTCTACTTTTACATGACAATGGACAAATGGAAATTAAAGGCTCTAATTTTTTGGGCTTTGAATTCAAGGATGGATATATAGGAGACATCTTACAATTTCATGTGTTGTTATGAAAACTTTTGAAACCTAACTTGGGTTTGAAAGGGAATCTTGAGATATATTACATCCATAAAGGTTTCAAAACATAGGTCAAACAAATAATATCAAGTGCAAATTTTGCATGGATTCATGTTCAATTAAAAACCCACAAAACAACACTAAAGTAGTTTGAGCATTAGTTTAGACTAAACCCTAAACCCTAAACCCTGGGCATTAGTTTAGACTAATGCTCAAAACCCACAAAGCCAAAGTCTTTTTTATTGCATGGTGGCCATAATTTGGTCATTTGTAATGGTTGTAAGGAGTTTTTTTAGTTTATCTATGTAATTAAGTCTAAGTTGGACTAGTTCTAAATTAAATTAGAGTAAAAAAGTAATTTTGATTTGGAGTTAATCTAGAACCAGCACAACGTGAATAGAGTTTCAAATATTTGGTGTTCTGGGGATATGTCCACATTGTGGTGTGTGTCTCAAATCAAAAGTGATTTGAGAATCTAAAGCACACTAACTAAATTTGTAAGTTGCAAATTTCCATGTCTTTGCCATTTTGTTGCATAACTTTTGTTGATATTACAAAAGTTTTTGGCCTTACATTATGCATTTGGATTCTTGCAATGTTGCAAGTGAGCAGATCTTGTGAATCACCATGTATGAGGGTTTATTATTGGTTGATTGATGGTTGTGGACAACAATAAGTGTAAGCACCGACATGATACTAATGACATGACACATATGTATATATATAAGGAAAATAATTGGTTTGCATACTAAGCATAATCTAGCAGCTTTTCTTCATATAGAATTAAAAGCTTCCATTTTGAAGGTGTTCATTTTCTAACACCTTCCCTCCCCCCCCACCCTTTACAAAAGCACAATTTGAGCACCAATTTTTATTATTTCTTATTTTAATTTCTTTCGTTTTGACCTTTAAACTCTAGACCTAGGATCACATCACAAACTATGTTTATAAGTTCGATGAGAAAAAAAAAATCCTTGGAAGATTTATACACAACAACCATACACAAGTGCTAACAACCATAAGATATAGCCAAAATCCAAGAAGATGAACTCACAATAAACAAGCTTATAATGCACTTAAATCTAAGGTCCCAAAAATATGGGTTCTTCCCCAAACTTAATCTAGTGGCAAGACTATATAGTGCCTTACCAAAAAGTCTTTGAATGCCAAGGTCATCAAATGCGAGGTCTCTAAATATGCTGGGTAAGGTGCTCTCCAATCACACCCAATAATTTCAGCAAGTCTTCTTTAGGTTGTGTTAAATAACTTGTACTCAATTTTGGACAAAGATTTTTTTTTGTTTGTTTTGAACAATAGTTGAAAAGTGGCATGTGAAGGACACTCATAATGAGGGGCTCTTTCTTCCACTAGATTTGTTTGTAAATTTTGGTGTTCACAGTACCAGCTACCATAAAGTGCACACTTTTCTAGAACCAAATTCCAATCCAATGCATGTTGTCCCTTGGGGTCTATTATTAAAATATATATTGTAATAATTAAAAAATCACCTTTCCTTTTTCTCACATTTCTTTGAATAGTGATACAATATACCCTAGTTGGGTGCAACAGCTATTTTCCAAATTTTGGAAGGGTAGATCTGAAACCCTAAACCCTAAACCTAGGTGGCTCCAGTCTAGGTATGAATGACAATCCTCTGTTTTTTTGGCAGTGATGATGAGATGACTACTTAGAGTATGTTTGTGTTAAGAATGGGTGATATCCAGCTCAAATTTTAAGTAAGAAATTGCGAGCAATTTATGTGTTGGCAGTGTAGTTTGTAAAAGGAAACCAATTTTCAGGGACAAAAATGACAACCATTTAAAGACTATGTCTTCAAACCTTCATCAGATTCAATTCAAATCTCCAACTATGAAAACTTTCAAAGGATACCCATATGATTTGGAAATGAAGGGTATGATTTGGCATTTGATAATCGATTGATTTATCATTCAGTTTGAATATCAAGCCAAATGACAGCTTTCCAGATTTTCCACTGGAACTTATTTTGGAGTGGAGGAGATCTTGATAATCATGTAAGTTCACTAGATCAATGTTAGATTTTAAACTTTTTTTGATTAAAAAATCCAATATTTAACAAAGCAAAAAAAACCCGAGCATAGTTTACAAATTTCCTTTGACAAGCCTTATTGGTGTATACTTATGTTATTGGGTTTGAATTGGAAATTCCTTTTTTAGCTTTCTGGTGTACATGTTAAGATTGCTTTGGGATTTGAATTGGAAACAGTTCCAAAGAAGAAGCTTCAGCATGAATTTAGGGGTCTGGGTTTTTCTACAAGCATGAAATCTTGGGTATGTGAATTTAGGGGTCTGGGTTTTTCTACAAGCATGAAATCTTGGGTATGTGAATTTAGGGGTCTGGGTTTTTCTACAAGCATGAAATCTTGGGCATGAAATCTTGGGTATGTGAATTTAGGGGTCTGGGTTTTTCTACAAGCATGAAATCTTGGGTATGTGAATTTTGGGTTTCAGGTTTTCAGGTTTTTCTGCAAGCATGAAAATTTAGGTGTGAATTCTGACAAGCAGTTTGGAGAAAGAGGCGTCAGCATCAATTGATGATCCGCAAGCATGAATTCTTGGGTATGAATTATATTACACAGTTCTGAACAAGAAGAAGCCTCAGCAAGAATTTCAAAGTCTGCAAATCTTTCCCTTTCTCTCTTCTATTACTAACATGCACGAGCTGATTGCTCAAAACCTAAATGGCATATTCTCATTCTGGTTTTTCATAAAACTCCAAAATCAGATTTGCACCTCTGTATTCCAACACTGAATTCCAATGCTGGAAATTTCATCTATCAAGTACCTCCTTCAGTCATAAATCTTCAACCATCTTCGACATTAACAATGCACGTTCTCCACAACTGATGCACCAGTATTACAACCAATAACAAGTAGCAAACACATTGCTGACAGTGATACATGATCATCTCTGTTTTTTGTAGCAATCTCCAAGCAAAGGTGCATTCATCAGCATTGCACACTGCAAACCAACACAAATGCAGGCTCCCAACAAATTCACTGGAGGTCCACCAGTCCCATCTTATGAAAACCCCACCCCCCATGATGCTCAATGTAGCACGAACTCTGGAAGAACGATGAATAATTGCAAAGAAATTCGCAAACCCGTAACTCTACATTTATCAATAATCTAAACAATGTATATAGGAAGACCAAGTGCCATCCACCTTTTGTGGACACTCAATATGCAAATGTTCCTGTGTGTAATTGACATCACTACTACAAGTTACAAGTCTAGAAGCTGATCAACACTAACGACCTGAGTCCATCAACTTCTGAGTTCCTGCAGAACTCATCATGATCTCCATGCTGATGATTGCTCCATTTCTTTATCCTCCTCCCACCAGGTTGCTGTCTGGCACACCCACACCATTCAAGTACCTTGAAACCAAATCAGAACCTCATCTAGTACAAAGGGAGTTTTAATTAAGGCAGTTGTAACACCGCAGGACGCAATACACTACATTGTTTCATGCTACAGTACTTCTCCCTTTATCTTCATCCCTCTTTTGCACTCACCTGTAATGATATTCACATTGCATTAATTTTGAAGAACTGCATAAAACTACATATGCTGGGAGAAATTTCGGTTTTGCTAATTTCACAGAGATTCAGAATGAAGAAGAAGAATGGCACCAACCTTGTAGCCTCTTCGGAAAAACTCCATAGCACTACCCACTTCCTCCTGAAGTCCTAAGGAAGTCAACAACTCCTGCTTGGTCTGCACAGCTTGGAAAAAGCTTGTGAGATAAATTAGCTTCCAACATACATCCACTTTCACCACATGGGAGTAGATTTACAGACAGAAAACTCTATATGTTATTGCTGAACTGATGGTTGAAAAATACAACAGAGTGAGTAAGCTGTAACCATCTACCTGGCCTAATGTGAAGCGCTCCTGACCTTCAGCAACACATGCGTATGATCCATCTGCCTGCTTCAGCATCACCTGCCAGGGGCCTAGTCGAGCAGTCCCAACCATGCAAATCATTACAATCATCCTATGACAAATCCATTCTCTCTGATATAACGGCAAGCATATGGACTAGTCTATATAGAACCATTGCTGTCATCAATTGCAAGCAAGGAACACAAGGCTATGCCTTCCACAAAATATCTCTCTTAAGAATCAAGAAATCTCCATTCTCACAATTAAGAAAAGGCAAAGCGAGTTCAAAACTTCTTCAACCAGCCACAGAGAATTCTGAATAAGCAAAGACAAAACAGAGAACAAAGGACCAAGAAAGAAATAAATAAATAAAACATGAAAGCAGTATGAATAACAGTGCCAATCTCACACCTGTTCAGGGACCATCAACAGTAGCATGTATGATATTGACTTCTCTATCACAACTTTCTCACTGACTTCATCAAGGAACAGATGCTTATGCCTTAACACAAAAATCTAGCTATAATCAGTACCTGGATATTGGCGGAACAATGCTCCACTATAATTGAGGATAAAGGGTGCAACAGCAATACTCTGCAAGGTGCAGCCAAGTGAGAGCAAAGTCTATCCACACACCTCATAATAGAATATTGGCCATGTAAGGCAATGAAAACTATTGTACCTTAGAATAGTCCCTTGTTCGAATGTAGAAAACAGGGAGAAACTGGGCAAGAAAGCGATAGTGCAAGTCCTTAGTGGGAAAACCAAGCAACCCAAGGTCCGCTCTGCACAATGTCAGGTGGAACACATGAGCTTCCTTTTTCAAGACACAAAAAGTTCATCAGTAACATTGGTCAGATACACCTGACAGCCAACAAGACTTCAAGAGGCAGATGACCCAGAAGCAACTCCTTCACAAAAGGTTTCTCAATGTAAACATGAAAGATGTACATACATACCGCAATGTTTCTGTTTCCAAGTTGAAAAGCAGCAATGGTGCATTTTGTGCTGATGTGTTCTGCCAGAAGAAGAAGCAACATGCAACATCAGTACTCATGACCTGAAAAAAAGGGATGTTTGCTAGATGTCTGTGCTTGAAGACATCTCAACAACCTTCTCAAATTCATGTAGAAGGCAAGAGTACAAAGGTTCATAAGATACGCAAAGTAACTATGAAGAAGATGTGGAATCTCCTCTCTAAAATTGCATCACCATCAAGTGTATTTATAATGCAAGGACCCACTACTTTGATGCCATGGCTTTGTGATCTCTACAAGAGCACCCTGCATCAAAACAGCAGTTGGAATAATACGGTGGCTATGAGTGCAAAGTAGTGTGCAGCTTACAGTGTAGTGCTCCACTGCAGGTAGCTCAGCAGCACTAGAATTGAGCACAATGTGCAATCCTACCGCTTCACTTGACTGAAACTTGCCTGTGTCCACCCATCCAAAACCATGTAAATGCAATTGGGGGAACACCCCACATCAACAAAGCCCTGTGTTCAAAGCCTACAATATACTGCATGCATAGAGGGAATCTGTACATTTTGGAAGATGAATCAATGCCGATGTGCAGGCACTGCAATCAAGCAGTAGTTTGTATGAGTTCTGCACATGCTGATAGCATGAAGGTGATGTAAAAAAGTGAACCAACCTTCTACATCTTCTCCAAAGTCAAAATCAAGAGCACCCCTCACAGATCCCCAAAAGCTCTTCACTGCTCCTCCACTTGGGGCATCGTCTAGACATCCCACACTCACACCACTTGACTGCCACAACAAACAACAGCGAGCAACAATAACCACCACATATTGTTCCTTGTAATTTATGGTCCCCCTGTTGGTCTACTCATTTTGGTCAGTTCTCATACAATCATCACTTGAGATCAGCCTGGGAGGAAACAAAGTGCATGCTCACAGACTCAAACTACCAGACCAGAAGCGTGGTATGGATAGAAGCCAAAACACAGATCTCTATGAAAGTCCTCACAAGTTCAAGAGCTGTCCGAAAGATTCGTGAAGCTCTTCTCCTCTCTGGTTTATCAGGAAAAACCTGCCACCACCATTACAAACACAAACCACCATGAATGGTTGTCCAAACAGATGACCCCACATTCAAACCCATCTGAGTTTCAAAAATTCCAACACTCTGAAGGAGAACCAAAAAGACCACCAATTGCAATGTCAACTGGCTTCTGCATGAATGTTCAGATCAGATTCCTTCTTCAGGAAAAGGAAGCAAACCCTACCAGACACGAGGTGATGCCTTTTGTTTCATACAGCTTGCGTGCTAGAGTCAAGGCTAGTTGAATATTAGCATCAATGAATTCATCTGATGCTCCCTGCCAAAAACAGAGACCTTGTAGAGAGAGCTTCAGATGAATGAAACTGGAAAACAGCAATCAAAAGGAACTGCCATCTGAAGGGATGATGTCGCCACTCCCTTCAACAAAGTTCTTACTTGACACACTACTATCCATCATCCATGCAAGAACTAGTTCCAACATTTACTGGCAAAACTTGAACAAATTGAAGAAGCTCTACCACAAAAAACAAGGTCTACTACTATTAAAATGCTTGCTAGTACCAAAACATGTGAAAAAACAGAAAGATGGGGGAAAAAAAACACATCACACCTTGTACCCAGATACACTGCTTGGCAGGGGCCTGCATCCACCCACATTTGCAAACCAAACCACCCTCCTCCCACTAAGCAGAAATCAAACCACAGATGACTCAAAAAAGCAAGAAAAAAGGAGGAGCTACAATGGAACCAGAGAAACCGAGACCCTGTAAACTGCCACACAGAAGCAACTACAAAGAAACCCGAGAAACTGAGCCTCTGTGAAATGGCACCCTCACTGCACAGACACAGAGACACAGAGGGGGGTTGGGGGGGTGGGGAGGAGATTGCAATGCAGACGAGAATTCAGAAAAGCAGCAGAGAATTGCTCAGGAAACCAAGTCTGGGCCGAAACAAGAAGAAGAAGTCAGGATCCTTACGGAAAATCAACTTCAAGACGCTTGTGACCATCATCCAATGCATAGATGAGTGCCTTGGCAGCATCTGTAGACACACATAACACCCATTCTCATATCTGGACATCCTATAGAGCAACAAACACATCCTGGACATCCCTAAGAGAGCAATTGCGCTTCTTTCTGGGTCAATAATCTTCTTCTACTGACGCTTGGGGTTTGGTGCATTTCCTTCGGGAAGATAGGTACCCCAGTCTTGAGGAGTTGAAGAAGGGATTCATGGATTCTCAGAAGACCAAAGAGAGATGGGAAAGAAACAAAGTGTTTTACCGGAGATAAGAGCTTCATAGGAAGCAGGTTTGTAAACGGAGACACCCAGCATAGCATCGCTATCTGCAGCAGCACTGGACTCTTCCATCCGCACCACACTGCGAGGAAAAGTCGCTCGCAAAGCCAGCGACGGGCTGGTGCTGTTGCCGCGGCGGCGGCGGTGGCGACGTCGCACACCTGCTGCTGCTCCCAGTATCGCATCTCGATGCCATACTACTGCAGCGGCAGCGGCAGCAGGCGTCGATGCGCATGCGAGCTGCGTAGTAGTAGGAGCAATCCGCAATACTTGCGCCATTGATCCTCCACTACTGCACACCCGCACAAGGATCTGGAATCGTGCACTGTACTGCACTGCAATCCACTGCAACTCTTCGCTTGCAATCCGCGTTGCCGCAACAAAATCTGCGACCTTTCCACTCTCGCTTTTGCGACCACCAAGCGCTTTAAACCCTAAACCTCCAGCACGGGAAGGAAGGAGGCCAGGGACTTTGGTGGTAGTATCCTTGCTCTTTTCTTCTGGCTAGCAAGGAAGGATGGCCGGCAAGCGCGATGCGGAGGGCATCGCACTCCTGTCCGTCTACGGGGATGAGGAATCCGACGACGACGACTTGGAAGATGCAGCCGCCTCACCTCCTCCGTTGACGACTACCATTCCCGGTGAGACAGAAGAAACTCCTCATGCTGCTGCTGCTGCCACCACTGGAAGCATCGTGGATTACGCTCAAGATGAGATAGCACCTTCTCCTGACCATGAGGTGAACCCTCTCTCTTTCCTGAGTCTGCTGAGTCTAAAATTAACTGGAAAAGAAAAAGCGTGAGAAAGACAAACAGACACACACACAGACGCATAGACAGACACAGACAGATGCCAGAGCTTTGTTTTGAGCAAACCTAGGGTTTGGAGCTCAAGATGTCAGCAACAAAGTCCGTCTGTCTGTCTTGGTAACAACAATACCTGTTGAAGAAGAAGAGGATGAGATGTTGTGGAAGTTGGAAAGCTCGTGATGTAAGAATTGCACTTGCTTGCTGTGATGGAAGCGAGTGCACTTGCTTGCTGTGATGGAAGTGAGTGCACTTGCTTGCTGTGGTGGAAGCCAGGGCACTTGCTTCTTGTGATGGAAGCAGGTGCATTTGCTTGCTGCGTTTTTTGTGGCTGAGAAAGAGGGACTAGTTTTTGTGGGCATTTTTGTGTGTGTGTGTCTGTGTAGGAAGGAGAGTTTGTTGGTGAAGGGAGTGAAGGTGTGGGTGGTGATGATGATGCTATGCAAGTTGATGATGATGGTACTGCCTTTTTTAACTTCACTTACATCTGGTTATGTCTTGTGTGTGTACTACTGCAATATTCCTTGCAAGTTTCTGCAGATTAGAACTCAAATTTCTTTCATGCAGCTGATGCACAATCTAGGGTTTGTCAAGACTTGTGAGCTACACTGCAAGATTTTCCTTGATAGTTTCCTTGTAGTGAAATTTGTCCTCATGGTAGTTACCAAGTTTTCTCATTATTGATTGCAGGTTCTAGTTTTCCTGCTGCAGCAGCAGATAAGAGGGTTGTTTTCGAGATTCAACTTAAAATCAGTTTTTCTTGTTGGAAGTGGGCTTTGGATTGTGGCAACAATCACAATTGTTTTGAAATCCTAGATGTAAGACACAAAGAAAGAGATTTTCTTTGTTTTTTTTTCTTTTTTTTTGCTTACAAGTAAACCACCAGCAACATCTTTTGTTTGGCAGGGAAGGAGCTGACTGCTGATGGTAGAGAAGATGGTGAGGTGGCAGAGACAAGTGTGATGGTACAAGATGGTCTAGACAACAATGGTATACCTCATCCTGCAGTTGAAGAACAAGACCCACTGGCTGATTTTTTGCCATCTCCCCCTCATACACCATGCTCAGATGAGTTACAGGTGTGTTTATGTATGCATCTTTCATGATTTTTTTGTTTCAATCCCAGATCAAATTTACTGATTTTCCAACTAGATCACCACTTGGTGGGGAGGAAGAATTATTGGATCTGTGCATCTGTAAAGAGCACTGACTTGTGGCTTGTTTAATCACAAGAAGCCGAAAATACCTTCCTTTCTCTGCTTGTTGTAAGGTAGCTTACCCTCACAAGCTTGTTGCAGCTTGAATGAGGATACTATGGACTTGGCCTGTAGGGAGCTGATGAAGTCAGTGGGGAAGTTGTGATAGTTAAGTCACTATCATACATACTACTGTTGATGGTCCCTGAACAGGTCTGAGACTGGCACCTTGTTCATACTGGTGTGTGTTTTTTGTTTTTCATTTGTTTTCCTTCTTCCCTAGTTCGGTTCGTTCTGTGGCTTCCTGAGGAAGTGTTAACTTTGCTGTTTCTTCTTCATTGTGAGAATGGCGATTTCTCTATTCTTATGAAAGATATACTTTGCCTTTTTTTATTCATCTTGTTTCTTGAGTCTTGCCATTGCTTCCAGAAAATATGACAGAAATTTGGTGCAGCAGACACTTGTATACACTTGCCCAAAATTTTGGGTGCTTGTCTGTACCCTTCTCTACATCTCTATTGTTGGGAGCTGACAAAGTCAGTGGTGAGTCATGGCAGCTTGTCATGGCTATTAATGATGAAGGGTGTCTGACACTTTGTGAGTGACACTCACTCATGAGGTTATGACCACACTCATTCTTGTCATGTCAGTTTTTTGGTGTTGCTGGAACTGACAGAACAGATGCAATTGAAGTTGTTGTGGAGTTTTCTCTGCAATTCCATAGTTGTGTTGTAGGTAGTTGCTCATGCGAGCAATGGTCCTTTTGTATCCCAGTTTTTGGTTTTGCTGGAACTGACAGAAGAGATGCATTCAAAGTGTTGTTGTCAAGTTTTCTCTGCAATTCTGTAGCTGTGTTGTAAGTAGTTGTTAATGCAAGCAATGGTCCTTTTGTATCCCATTTTTCTTCTGCTGCCTGGAGCTTTGAAGATTATTTCCTACCTCATAAACATACCCTGTCTTGTATACAGGTAGTGTTGAATCTCAATTTGTTGCTGCATTAACTACAAAATCTGAGGTTATTATACATACTTCTTGGAGCTGTTTGAGTCTTTCTGCTTGCAAACATCATGAGCAGAAGACACAAATCTGGAGGCAACTTCAAACATTTGTTTTGAATCAAGAGGTGTTGAACCATCATCTGATTATGTGCTATTATTGCACAGGCAAAATTCACAAAGTATTCCAAACTAAAGGAAGCTGGAAGAAGCTTCAATGAAGAACTTCGGAACTCAAAAGGGTATCGAAATCCAGATTTTCTGCAGCATGCTGTTACCCATGAGAATATTGATCAAATTGGTAGCTGCTTCAAGCCCGATATCTTCAATCCGCATGGCTATGACAGAAGTGATTTCTTTGATGCCTTGGGTACAGAGGACCCCTGCCCTTTTGACATTCTTCCTTCACCTCCTTTGCATCATGTGGTTTTTTCTTCAGCATTTTCAGCATTCTTGTGTTTGCAAATTGGAAACTTGAAAAACTGAAGGGATAATGGATTCTCTTTTAGGGTATGTGTTCTTTTGACAAAGTCAGGACCTGCTACTTACTTGTGGTGTGTTGGGTGGGGTGTGGGTTTGGGGGGGGGTGGGGGGGCTTGTGTGGATGGGTTGTATCTTGCTGGTTGCAGTAGCAGAGCAAAGAAGGGAAACAGAGCGGAAGGAGCAGGAGAAGAAGCAAAGTCAGCGTACTGCTGTCGACTTTGTACGAGCTACTTCTGGCCCTGGTCTGCCACCAGATCTTCGACCCAAACCCATCATCCAGATTCTTACTGCTCAGAAAGGTGGGTTGGCTGATTGACCGTTGAGTGCAACTTTGCTTTCTATCAGTGGTTGCTATAGATTTGTTATGAATGTAGTAGGATGGGGGACACACCACAGTTGCACTTGTGATATTGTTGCCAGAAGTGCACTGCCAATGGAAATATGAAAATAGCAACAGCAGGCAGGCATCCTCTCTACCAATTTGCTTAGACCCCCTCCTCCCAAACTGCAAAAGAGAAAGAGAATTTTTTGCTTCCTGGTGTGTTTTTGTGTCTCATGTGCACAGGTTGGGAGTACTTGATTTTCTTCTTCTGTGCACTAATGAGGTTAGGAACCTGCAAAAGATTAGAGTGCTAATTTTGATCAGATAGTGTGGTTGGTTTGTCCCCCCTTTCAGGATTGACAGCAATTGCTACCCAACAAGGGCTAGGAGAAGCAAGCCACACTGTTGTCACTAGTACCACCACATCTTCAGTAGTCCACACAGTGACAACAAGTGAGGTTGCCACCAAGACTGAATACCGCGCAGGCAAGAAGAGCAAATGGGACAAGGCAAAGTAATTACTAAATCAAGCAAAACTCAGCAGTTGGCACCACCACATGTGTTGCAGTTAGAAAGCAAGCCTGGAAGGTGGTGGCAGCATCTGAGCAAGCAAGCAAGTGTGGAAGGCGGGCAGTATCATCATCTTTCTTGCAGTTGGGTTTGTTTACATTCCTTGTGTTCTGGCAGAGGAGCACACCTGCATCAGTTTAGAATTGAGTTTGCATGAGGATGATAGATAGATAGATAGATAGATAGATAGATAGATAACTTCAGTCTGATTCTTCTGCCAGTGGCAAGCATGTGGAGTGTCAGTCAGAACTTGTTAGATGCTGAGAAAATTTTACTTTCCGGAAAGAAACTCTGTTCCCATCTCCTTTCTCAACATGTTTGTCACAAAGCTCTTTCAAGCACAAGCAATTTGGATTTGCAAAGGTAAAAGGATCCGAAGATCTTGCTAAACTTGAATTCCAAACTGTGTGGAAGCTGCTGTTGCTTCTTTGTCTGAGTATTTTCTTCTTGAAAATGTGAAAGAAGTTTGTTTCTTGAAAGAATTTCCATGTATAAGAAAGAAAGAGCAAGAAGCTCATGTCAGTACAAAGGACTAAACTAGGAAGAGGCAACTGATTTTATCAGTGTGTCCTGTGTTCCACATCATGCACCAAGACTTAAGATGCAGCAGCAGCAGCAGAGGAGAGGTGAGTGCATAAGATCTTCTTCTTGCTGCTGCTGCTTCTGCCGGTTGTGGTTTTTCTAGCAGGATGCTTGCAGCTGCCAGTGGCTTGGCCGCAATGGCTTATGGAAACAATCCAAGCAAACAGCTCTGAAGAATTCTTCAACCATCTCCAGGTAGAAGGGAGTGTTCAACCGCATATAGCCATTCACAAAATCCTCAATAGCTTCTAGCTCATGCACATCATCCTCATCCTCTCCCCTACTTTCCAACAGCATCTTAGTGACCTCCTCTTGAAAGCTAGCAATTGCTTGTTGTGTAGACGGTGTCCACTCACTAGTCTGATGCTTTGCCGCTGCAGCATTGCAGTCCGTGGTGCAAGACCTCCTACTTCTTCTTCTGTTTTGGGTTTGAGATCCAGTCTTCCAGCCTTGTTCTCGTTGTTGTTGTTGCAGATCCGGCGATTGCTGGAGACTTCCAGTAGCTGCAATCCGTCGCAAGTCTTTCCTGTCTCCATACTTCCGCAGTAGGACCGCTACGTTTCCGGGCGACAATGAAGAAGGAGAAGAAGAAGAAGAAACTTGTTGTTCTGGTTTCAAGTTCTTCTTCTTGTTTTTGTAGTTTGCAGGAGCTGCTGCCGTGACGATGATGCCTGCAGCAGATTCTTGAGCTTTTTTCTTCAATCTTCTTGTTGTTTTTGTTGCTGCCGTTGTGGTGGTGGTGGTGGTCGTCGTCGTCTCGTCTGTTTCCTGCCCGCGGCTAGTTTTCTGAAACGATGAGGAGAATAGGTTGACGGATCTTGGTGGCGACGAGCCCGACTCACTGCGATGATATTGCGTCGTGGTCTCTCTGACATCTTGCTCAGAATTCCACTTCGGAGACGACGACGATGACGACGACGCCTTGCGCGATGCTAATAGAAGAGCTTCACTGTTACTAGAGAACTCTTGAGCCAAAGAGGTTTTGGCATCATCGTCGAGCTCGTCCTCCGCCTGTCTGCTGCACAGGTACCTGAATTCCTGCGCAAACCAATCTCCAAGACTGGAAAGACTACTACTTCTACTCGTCGTCCTCCTCCGTGAGAGAAGAGGAGTTGTGATCATCATGCGGGAACCGTAGTCTTCGTCCTCACTACTACTGGACGTTGCAGACAACACGGTCTCGGAGATCGAGACGGCAGCGGATCTGATCAGACGCCCTTGCGACGTGTTGTTGCAGGAGTCTGATGATTCAGAAGAAGTCTTGCACTCTTGTCTCGACGTCGTTGGAGATGCAAACTTTTCGTCTCTTGTCTGGAGCTCCTTCTTGTTGTAAGTGAGGACAGGTACATGTACCTCGGCTCCGCACGCTTCGCAAGTCGTATCGATGGTCTGACAGCTTGTGCTTGCTGATGATGCGGGGTCCATGATCCTCCTCCTTCTTTGTCGATTTGCAGACAGGATCTGCGTTTCGCTACTGCCAGGCCGTCTGTTGTGATGCCTCGACTGCAAAGCTGCGGAGCTTCTTGCCGTAATCCTCGTCTCAAGATTTGGGTCAGTGGCGACGTTCGACCGCATCCGCGACTCCAGCAGCTTTGATTGCGGCTCATGACGATGCTCGCCGGAGCTCAGGGCGAAGTCTACGGTTGGATCCAGCTCGCCCGAAGCAGGTACAGATAGCGAGCCTCGCGCACTATGCTTCCTCTGTCTCGCTTGTGCACATCGGCACGCTGGAAGCTGGAAGTTCCGCGACCTCGAGGCCGCAGTTGGATCCAGCTCGCACGAAGCAGGAGGCTCCGATAGCGAGCTTCGCGGACTTGGCCCCCTCTTCTCCCTCGCTTGTGCAGTTTGGCACGCGGGTTGGAGGTTCCGCGACACCGTGAATTCGGCTGCGGCTCGATCCAGTTCACAAGAAACAGGCACCGACAGTGAACCTCGCGCGCTTCGCGTCCTCTGCCTCGCTTCTTGTGCACATTGGCACCGGGAGGGCGGCTGGACGCTACGCGACCTCGACAATTCGGCTGCGGCACTCGTGGGGATGTCCACAGAACCGTGGCTGGAACTACTGCTTCTGTGGATCCAATTCTTCACTATGCGATTCACCGCAGCACATACAGTTGGCTTGCGATGATGCTTCACCAGTTGCTGACACTTCGTCTCGATTGCCATCTGCCCCAGCGGCCATCCCTTATCCTCACACATGGGACACATTGCCAGAATGTAGTTCTAAGAAGTTGTCTAGACTCCTCTTTGGGTCTTTCTCAAACGTTGTTGCTGTTACTGCTGCTGCGGCTCCAATATTGACAAATGCAGTTTCTGTCGCTGCAGTTACCATCGCTCGCTTAGTACCTGAAGATGGAGGCGAGCCATCTCCGACAAGCTGCCGTTTCCTTCAGTTCCTATCAGCTGCGTGTTTATACCCCCAGACGCAAAACTCAAGCTGTCGTCCATAGTTTGGAGGAGTACAGGGATTGAACAGCCGAATGCAGGTAGGCAGTTGCAGATGATGATGCTGATGAAAGTCTCTTCTGATTCTGCAAGATTTCCGGCGAACTCGACGATCCCGAGCTCCGTTTGCAGCTACTCCGGCTTGCTTCTCCTAACTTGCTTGCGGGGTTGCATTTCCACCAGCTTCTTCTGCATAATCTAATCTTCTTTCAAGAGAAAGAGAGAGGGATCTATATCCAAAGCACCTCCAATTCGGAAGCAGGTCCAAAAGCCAAAACCCAAGAATCCGACAACACCCAGGTGCATTCAAGACCTCCTTCTAAAATGCAGCAAGATAACTTCTTCTTCTTCCTTTGATGCTACTGATGCTTCTTCTTGTTTCCTCGTGTGCAGATTCAATTGTACTGTAGTCGCTAGGGAGGACAACGCGCGCTATCGAAACCCAACACCGAGCGAGACTTGGAAACCACACTAAACAATCGATCCACTCTGCAACAACAACAAATCCTCCAAACAATCAAGGTCATCTCCATCTCACACTAACTCTCATTGCTTTCAGTTGCGCTTCTTGTGTAAAACCCATCAGTTCTCGCAATTCTTGCAGCTTCTTCTTCTTCTTTGCACATCACAATCAACCAACAACTGAATCTGCTACAAGATTGAATGCAACTCGGGAGCGAAACTCAATCACCTGGCCAACAATTTGCTCCAGAAAAACGAAACAAATTACAACAAAAAAATTCTTTAAGAAGATTTTGATTCTTAACAACCCATTCTCAATTCTTCCTCACAAAACAGATGGACATCATCAGCCCCAAGTTCCCAAAAAAATGTTTAAAGCTGCTTCTTCACCTTCCACTGTCGATTCTCTTTTGCTGCTTGCTTCTTGCTATTCATGAACCCCACCCCCTTTCTTTGTACAATTTTGTGACTGGTATTTTGGCTTGGCTTGGCTGGGCTTGAGATTTTTGGACTAATAACTTAATTTTATGAAAGAGATGAATAGCAACAACCAAAGTTAGATTATCTTTTGCTAATAATTGGCACATGGTAGACAGATCCAGGTATGATCATGGGCATGTGACAATCCCCCTTTGATGCGCGCTGATTCATGGAACTCTTTGTCACCTAGCTACTTATATACAGTCCTTAAGCTAATTGGCTTCCACAATTTGCTCCTGTTTACGCGTCTCTGTTTCTACTCTCACTATCACAGTGTGTGTGTGAGAGAGAGAGAGAGAGAGAGAGAGAGAGAGAAGAGAGAACTTCCCAAATCCATTATATATTGCCCAAATCCCAGATCCCCATCTTCTTTTCATTCTTTATTCCCAGGTGCTTTCTGAACATTATTAGCATGCAGCAACCGCTAGATTCCAGTAGGCTAGCTTCCCAAAACCCCCCAAATGTCAGGCCTTAGTCCTCGTATTATTATTCTTTTCTGGGTTTGTTTTTAACAGTACTGTGTATTATGTAGGTGCACTCGTGGCTAGAGTCCACAAGCTTCTCCGAATCCCCATGTCCCTCTTCTTTCTACGGTATTTTCTTGACATTGTTATAATGCAACAACTGCTAGATTCCACAAGCTTCTTACAATCCCTAAATTCGCCAAATCCCAGGCCTCCATCCTTCTTCTTCTTCTTCTTCTTCTTCTTTCCCAGGTGTTTTCTGAACTTTACTAGAGTCCAACAACCGCTAGATTCCACAAGCTTCCCCAACGCCCCCAAAATCCCAAATCCTCTGGCTTCATATCTTCTTCTTCTTCTTCTTCTCAAGGTTTATTTTCAAACATTCTTACAGTGTGACAGCTTCTAGATTCCATTACTCCCCAAGATGGCCTACATGGTGTATTGCATAAACCCTAGGGATGACAACAAAGGGCCATATCTAGTTGGCTATGCCTTGAGAACGCTCCCACCCATGGATGTCAACGAGCCATTTAGTGTAAGGTAATACCTGCCGCCCTTTACCGGAATAAGGGCCTTGTGAGGTGGAACCAAGCACAGGCCCAAATCAGACAAAGCTCCGAGGGCTTTACATGGCATAAAAATTGTGCCATTTATTTTTTTGGTCCCTGTGATACCCTAACAGATGGAAAAATAAAATTAAAAAATGACAATGGGTTTTTTGAAAACACCATGTTCATGAAGACAAGCAATTACATTTTTGTAAAGCCCAATGGTTTTTGGCCTTGCCTACCAAGGCAAGGATATTGTGTTTAGATTGATTATAGAGTATAGTAGCTTAAGGGATTTTGGCCCTTAGGTAATAGGTCTATTTTTATATGAGGATTTTTGGAAGATGATATTTTGGCTTGTGTTGAAACTTGAGATTAGTTATTATAGAGTTATAATATCTTGAAGGATTTTGGTTTGTTTTAGAGGATTTTTTAAAGATTATATTTGGGTTTTCATAATTCTTCTTTTGCCTTAATATACTTTTTAATATGTAAATGGCAAGGCCACAGTGTGACACACCCCTTGTGTACACTAGATAAGGCACTCTCCAAGTACAATAAAAGACCCTATCAAGGTTTTTATAGGGCCAAGGGCCCCTTCATTGGTTGGAGGAGGCAGCCTAGAAATCGCCTAAAAGTCAAAATGCAGTGATGCAAAACAAAAACAAAAAGTGTATTCAATAAGGAGCTAGAAATATTGAAGGATAATTAAAGATTTGTGTTTCATATGTGGCTAAAATCTTCATGCAAATGGTGGCCACTTTTGCCTTAATCCAAACACTCTTTGAAAAGCAATGGTTTGATGTTCATTTTGGATGCTTGTTGCTACATACACTCCTTTCACCAAGCTTGGATATGACTTGTTGCTTCATGTGTTTCAAATATCAACCAAAAACCACAGAAAGCTTGAGAAGAAGCTATCCATGTTGAAAGGTCTTTTATGCAAGAACATAAGTATTTTCGGGTATTTACAAGCTAGAGTGTTCGTTTTTAGATATTATTGCATCATTTCTATTTAGCACTTTTATGGATTTAAATGTATCTCATGTCAAATATTCATTTACATCTATGAAAAGAAACTCAATCATATGATTCTCATATTATATAGTGTGATACAAAAATGGAATCATTTGAAACCAAAAGTTTTACATCAAATGGGGGACTTTTAACTAAAAATAAGTTGCAAGATAATAATCCTTATAGAAGTTGAAAATGGATTCACTATAATCCTGATTTTAATTAAATACTTTGAATTTACGCTCCAAAAATTTGAGCTTGGATTTGCAATTCAAAATGAGATTGGACTCTAAACCATTTTAACGGCATATAAAATTTTGATGAACTTTCAATGACACCAAAAATTAGCATAAAGGCCAAAGTCCTTCATAGCATGATTTTTAAGGAAATTATTTTCACAAATATTGGAACCTAGGCTATATACAACATGGTTACAATTCATTTCTTTTTGGAAAAGATATTGACTTTTTTTTTTCAAATTCACAACTTTACATTTTTGGACTATAAAAAAATACATTTAAAAAAATACTATTAAGGATTCAACATTTTTTTCTAGAAGTTTTTCACCCCCTAGCTTGCAAACACCCTTTGGTGAATATTTTCTTAATTCATTATATAAGTATTAGTACAACTTATGAATTGAATATACCTATGCAACATATGTATTTTGAATGCAATGATATGGTCCAATTGTGTTTTATATAATTATTCTTGATTCAATCATCATGTATATAAAAAGGGGTGAAATTTGGAAGGGTTAAATTTTTGACAATTTTCAAGTGGGAATAGTTTATTACAAATGCACAAATTTTATCATGATTTGGCATCTCTAATATGGCAATGTGGTCAAATCTATCTTTGAAAAAATCACCTCTTATAAAAAAAACTTGAACAAAAAGCATATAGAAAAATAACAACCAACATCAACATCTAGTTTAACTATCAAAGCATCAACTTTAGTATCCTTACCACAAACAAAAATAACGTGAAACATATGTAAATGCACACATTAGTGTGTACACAATAACTTGCAAGTTAGTTGTGTGCTCTACATTATACCATCCATCAATCTAGCATTTTTAGTTGCTATACTATTTTTGAAATTCAAAGGCTTTTATCACCTTCACTTGGACATTTAGACATTTAGATTCTATGATTTTTTGGATTATTTAATGACAACAACTGACCATTTATTAGGGCTAATTAATTAATTAATTTCCAAACCTTCATTCCAACAAACAAAATTTTCTTACAGATTCAGCATTTTTTTCCATGAACTTTTGTCATTTGGAAAAAAATTGAAAATTGCAACATTTTGAAAACAATATAATTAGTGTTGAAATTGCCAAGGTAGTGGGGTATTACATACATGGCAGCTGGCTGTGTTGTTTTCTCCCAATATAATATTTCATTTCCTATTGATTTTTGGTCAGAAGTTCTCAATCAATTTTCTTTTTTGTGGCAAAATTTTGCATTGTGGTGAAATTTCTTGAAAATCAGTGGGGAAAAAAAGAAAACTGATATTTTAGAGTTTTTCTGGGGTCATTAAAGTTGTCCATAAAGTCATCCCCAATCCCACATCCTATTCCATCCCCTAACTCCGTTTCATCCCCTATTTCTGGATTTTTGCAAAGTCCCCAAACTGGGGATCAATGATGAAAATAGGGGGTTGAAGAAACATTTGAAACTTGTTTTTTGAAATGTTGCACAAATTTCCACCATATAAAAGAAAGAATTGCACATTTTGCAAATATGCTAGAAGTGTGAAGGAAAATTATACAATTTTAATTTTTTTTTGCTAGTGCAAATTTGGCAAAAGAAATTTTGATCTTTATGAATATTGTTGGCAACATATAAGGGTGGCAATAGAAATCTCTAGCAATCATCATCAAAGATTGCATTCAAAATTGGCTCAAGTGGTGAGCCAACAATGAAAACTTGGCTAGATGTAACATGGCACATTGTTAAAAAGCTTCAAGTCTTCATCAAATAACATTACAGGGGATTGAACCCCAATCATAAAAACTTTGCCCATTGCAACATAATGTCTCCCGCAAGCCAATAAGTTAATAATGTTCTTAAACACAAAAGAAAAACATATTCAAGAACTTGGAAGGGAATGATCACTAAACCAATGAAAATCATGAAAACAAAAGGGTAATAAGTCCATGAAAATTTTGTGCCCCATTTACATATGACAAGTTCAAAAAGCCATCAAAAACATAGAATCATAATTTAGTTAAGGAAAACAAAACAACACAAAGCTTGTTTCGCATTAGGCAACTTACAATTAAAGATCCTTTAAGCATTCAAAGCATATTGATGCTTCTTTAAGTTCCAAATCCCCACAACTTCATCATCAGGAAAATTATGCATTGTAGGAAATGATTGCCCAAACATGCGAACACACGAAGTCAATTTGTCAATCAATCATATATGAATCCTAGTTTTGATGAAATTTAGGTTATTAAATATTCGTTCATCTTCCACTAAACGCAACAAGTTTTAATCATGGCAAATTTTGCTAGTTTCACATACTCAAAATGTTGTGAGATAGGAAAATAGAATGAAAGACGATCCTCCACACTTTGGTCAAGGGGTTGATAGTATCAAGAGGGCCCAAGGCAACCTTGGCATTACTTTTCATTATAATTTTGAACATGAACTTTTGCACATCTTGGGTAGATGCACACAACACCTCATGAACCACATGTTCAACAACCCTTATCTTTTTGGGGGTACAAAAGAAAGCCTTAAAAACATTCAAATGGGTGTTGAATGATTCATCACAATCTTAAGCAACCATTAGTGAAAATACACAATACATGTGTGTGTAGCTCAGCCACTAGTTTCGAAGCTCCCTCTGACTATTGGAACTTTGCACCTACCACAAATGTTTCAAAAATGTCCCTAGTCACATAACATTTCACCTCGGCATTAAAATCATGAGCTTGTGCCCAAATGTGGTTTGTTTGGCATTCAAATGCCAAGTGATCAATGCCATTATTGAAATTTGTAACCCATCTCATTAAAATTGTTTCATGATTACCTTTCACAAAATGAATTAAATTTGAAAGTAGTAGAAGGATCTAGGAACACTTCATGTAATTATACTTGGGACAATTTGATTGTTTACACCAAATCAATGACAAAGACATTTCAAGCTTGTGCAAGGTTAATCAAATATTTCACAATGCTTAAAAGAGGAACAATGCAAACAAGGTTCAAAAGAGTCTCAACATTAGTTAGATGTTCCAAATTGAGGGCAACCCCTTGGATTATAGGGTTGTCAAGTGCCATTTTTAGCAATAATGGACAATATTCTTATAACACTTGTTTAAATGGGCTTAACATATAAATCCAACACACCTTGACATTGTTCAAGATCTTCAAGCCCTTTGTTTCCATGATCTCCCCTAATGCACGCCCAACCTCCTCAATAGACTCAAATGTGAGTCTAAGATGAAAACAACGAAAGAATAGGAAATTGGGGCACACTCCCTACTTCTCAACACTTCAAGGGTAGAAGGCCCTGTTGGAGTTCTGGGATGGGATTAAAAAGATTGACAAGCACTTCAATCACCCACTCGGACCTGCACAAGCCAAACAACAAGTTGGTTAATGCATAATTTGAACACTTTTGATGCTAGGACGAGCCATGGGCAAACTCAGACTCACAAGACTCACCACAACCCAGACTTGGGGGAAGCCACCACCTTCCCCCTTATAGTATACTTTGTGCCTCTCCACGAGGCCCACATCCAAATGGCATTTTGTCCCGAGACTCCCAAATGGGAATCCTGAAATTCCCAAAGTTGATAATCTTGCAATTTTGGGGCCTTATAACTTTGTGTGCAAATGTCGATTGAGATGAGGTCTAAAGCAAAGTTGTAGCCCTCGTCGAAGGCTTTCCAACTTTATGTCACATGCCACCTGACCAAAAGGAAATCGGGTCGAATCTTGACTTTTAATGGTCGGGAGTCAAACTGCCAATTTGACTCTCAGCCTTTTTTTTGGCCATAACTTGTGTTTTAGATATCCAAATGGGTGATGTGAGCTCATTTTAGACATCTATGTTTCAATAGCTTTCCAATGATATAAAAAATTCTTCAATCCAATTTGGGTTTTGACCCCTGCAATCACTCCCTGACAATTCGGGAATCCATTGGGATTCCAACTCCCAACATGGGAGTTCATTTGAGAGTGTGAGGGTTCATTTCCTCACATTCTTTTGCACTCTTGGGAGCATGAAATGTGACCCCCAGGCTTCCCTCTTGGCCTGCAACCTTGCAAACCCTTGCCTTGGTCACAAACCCAAGGCTAAGGTTGTGACATCCCCCAATTTAACCAATTCCAAATGCCTTTTTGGAGAACTAGAAAAATATTTGTTTAGTGATTACATGATTGCCTCAAGATGATTAACCATAAGTAGGATTGAAAAGGTTTGGAGAATTAAATTTGTTCAATGCACCATGCAATGAACACCAATCATGAATAAAACAAATTGGGATTGAAGTTGGACGATAACACCTGTGTGGGTCAAAACCTATAACTAGGAGCCAAAGGGATTACTTTAGAAAAGGACTGCATGTCTTTTTTCCCCAAAATTTTTTTTACGTGCAAATGAAATTTTTTATAACTTGTTCTAAAAAATATTAAAATGTTCCCCAATGAATCACTTTTTTTTTGTGAATCATTATTGAATAAATATCAATTTTTAAAAGTGTGTAGATTTTTTACAAATTCAATGTTTCATATTGAAAAATGATCGAAATTCTAAATCATCACCAAAAGTTAAAATTTCACATTATTTAGTTTTATTATACTTTAATCTATAACTTTTTTTCATACATCATGTGCGTTATGACCCATTTATATGTGGTAAAGGACTCTTGAAACTCTAAAATTCTTAAGCAATTTTGAAACATCTTTGAATTTTTAAAATTTTAAAATTCCACATTTTAAAAATAAGAGTGTTTTTTTAATGTGGCTAATATACTCTTATCATCTATATTTTTTTCAATGTATTTTTTTTAATTATATGAATCCTTTTGATAGTCCTTTACAAAATTGACTCCATTTGACACATTAGGTGTACATTTTCAAACGTCCTAAATTAAGACCAAAACTTAAAATTGGATCAAATGAATTTTTCCTCTAAATTCCTTGACATTCATATGAAGGAAAAAGGACTAACTTGTCATGATTACTATTGTTTTAAATGGTAATAAAAAATAAATGTTTGATTTTGACTCATTATGTTTAACATCCAACGCCTTTTTTGGCTCCTAGTTACGTGTTTTGACCCATGCGATAGCCTTGGCATACACTAACACCATTAGCTTTTAAGAAATGAAATGAAAGTTTAAAATACCTTCATTAACAAATATTGTTTGTGTAATGTTTATAATCAAGTTGGTTGCATTAAAGCCATGAACTACACGTTCTAGAAACAATAACATAGGGACCCTTATCCAATTTTGAATGGTATATGCATGGATTGAAAGCCAAAACTAGTTGTCAATTAAAGTAACCTCATCACAAGACAAAGTATACACATTAACCTTGCCCAACACAAGCTTCATAACTTGCATGACAATGGTATGGAAAGCTTTAGCCATACCCCAACTTGCAATATCAAACTAGTGTTTTTTTGGACAATGTTTACTTTCAATAATTCAAAAAGAGGCTTCATATTTTCGAAATTTGTCACAGGTCTACTATGAGATAACACATACAAAATGAAAACAAACTAGATAAATTTTCTTTTGTTAGAAGCCAAACCTTGATTAATAAGAAGTTGGAGAACAAAATTAGCAAGGATTTGGGCAAACAAAACCTGTTTTTTTGCATGTGCACATTTTTTATTCTCATAGAACTCTCTAACTTTCACCCTAGGCATAACAAAAGTAGTTTTCCTCCTCCCTAAATGCTTTAGCAAATAATCAAACTTGGGGATTAATAACTTCTTTTTACCCTTAACTTTTGAACAAATTGTGCACCTTATAGAACTCACCAAACCATCCCCATTAATGAATTTTTTTCCCATGGCAATCGTGTTGCCCAAACATTTTGAATTTACAACCCAATTCATATTTCCATTTTTTCACGATGGATTTTAGTAATTAAAGGTCCTACTCCAAATCTACAATAATTGCAATAGATACATCATTGTTTAATGAAGCAACATTAAGATCAAAACCTAAATGGGGGTCATCCAAAGCTTCAAATAGAGGTGATTCAAGGCTAAAAGGTTATAGGGGAGATGTAGGAAACCTAAAACCAAGCAAAGCCTTGTACTTGAAATTTAATGGAAATTTTGGTAGGGCCATCATGCGTAAAATCAACTAAAAAACCTAACAGGAACAAGGTTCTTTATACAAACAAAAACAAAGTAAATTTCAACAATTTTTTTTGTAGGACCAAGGTTGATTTAAAGAAAAACCTAGAATTGTTTCAAAAAATCTTGATTTCATAGTGAAGTTTTGTTGTTAACCTTCAAGTTTTAGTTGCACACACATTTGTGACCAACATGTTACATTACCTGATGCCTACAATAACAAATTAAAACCCATTCAACTACTTAGTACCCACATATCCAAAATGAGCACTAATGTTACAATAACACCATTAACATTGCAATAGCACCACTAATGTTGTAGCAACACCACTGATGAACACTAATGTTGTAACAACACCACCAACATTGCACTAATTACACCATTAATGTTTTGTAGCAACACCATTGATAACGTTGATGTTGGAACAAAAAAATCGATGTTGTAATAACACCACTAACGTTGCAACACCAACATTGATGAACACACTTCAACAATAACACTAATGAACATTGACATTGTAGTAAAAACATTGATGTTGTAGTAGCACCATCAATGTTGTAACAACAACACTAATGAGCACACTCCAACAATAACACTGATGAATATGTTGTAGCAATAGCATTAATGAACACTAAGCATTGCAACATCGTCACTGATGTATACATAATAGCACTAGAGTTAATGAACATGTAGCAATAGCATTAATGGACACTAAACATTGAAACAACAACACTAACGAACACTAAACACTACAATAGTAGCATTGATGTACACACTATAGTAAGAGCACTGATGAACATATTGCGTTGTAGCAACATTGATCAACACGCTACATTGCATTGCATCAACACTAATGAACATATTATAATAATAACATTGATGAACACATTGCAGTAATGCCACTAACGTACAGTAACACCAAGGTTGAACACATTACAACACCACCATAGATGAGCATGTTACAACAACAATAACACTAATACTTGCAATGATAAACATAAAACTATTCATGTGCTTGAATATTCATGATTAGCACGTTGCAAGTCCACTTGCTGCCTACAAACAAATAACCATTTAAAACAAAACAAAATAAAAATAAAATCCTAAGTCTACATAATCACAACAAAAACACACAATGCATTGAAGAAAATTTCATGCACATTTTAACTACATTGAAATAACCTACTTCAAAGCTTCTTGATACTTGAATGTCACAACTCACAAGTCGCATGCAATTGCCAAGATGATGCATCATAATACACACAAATTACAAGTTGCAAGTTGTAATAAACAATTGGTTTCCAAGCTTCCAAATTTGAGCTTTTGTTGTTACAAAATTTTGACTTGTGGCTAGCCTTTGGAGCCTAGTGGTTGGGCTTGAGTATCGAGTAATATTACATCGTCCCCACTAGATTACATCCTTGGCAACCTCCAACCTTTGGATGGAAAACTTTTGGCAAATTGGATGGTTGTGATTGCTTTAAAGTGGAACAATAAAATGGCCATTAACATCATGCATTTAGCAACATACCCAAGTTCACTTTCATGATTGTTTGGCAAAGTGACATTTTTGACATCTTTTTCTTAATGACACTTGTTGTCTTTGAATGATCATGCTAGTGATGTAACTTTTTAAAAAATCTCAATCTAGCAATAATCCTAGTTATAAAAAAAAATTCCTTTAAGGAGGTTGTTACCTTTTTTTTTGGGTTGTTTTTTAAAGAAATTTTGCCAAAAAAACAACCTTACTTAAGGGACCTTCCTTGGAACATTTTTTGGACACTTTTTCTTTTAAGGCACCTTTGGGGATTTATTTGAAACTTTTTTGTACTCTTTTGTTTTCTTGAAGGTACATTTGGGAGTTATTTGAAAACTTTTTTTTTACCCTTCTTTTTCTTGAGGGTACATTTGGGGTAATTGTTTGAGTTTTTTTTTTTTTTTTTTTTTTTGTTTTTTTTTGGGGGGGTTTTTTTTTTTTTTTTTTTTTTTTTTTTTTTTTTTTGGGTGAT
>Ga0116231_10001720_pt1 | contig 45448 bp, 39 predicted proteins | sample S1TSphgellanicum_2_FD_89695 | JGI IMG/M metagenome (GOLD analysis project Ga0116231, IMG submission 89695) | Host-associated microbial communities from peat moss isolated from Minnesota, USA - S1T2_Fd - Sphagnum magellanicum MG | ecosystem: Host-associated > Plants > Peat moss > Unclassified... | reverse complement strand
GTGTCCGGGTAGTGCCTGGAAAACTTTTCCAGGCAGTGCCCGGACAAACAAACAGACAGACAAACACCACTGTTGTTTTAATATATAAGATGGAACATAGGATTAGTGGGTCATGTGTGACCTTGTTTTTTTTGGCCAAAAATAACCAAAAGACAACATTGTTAACGATCATGTGACTTCTCCATTTAAAAATTAAAGCCCTAAAAATGATGGATCATTGGCTAATCCTCCTAGCACCACATGGCACCATTGCCCCCCAAAACCTTAATGTGTAGGTCTTATCATGCTCATTATACCTAAAACTTCCTTTTTGTTAACAACTTTGCCCTTGTTAAGGAAATTTTTACCACTTAGCCTTCCATTGTGCATAGGTTAGTTTGCTAATAATAGGTAATATAAGTTCATTGCTTGTCATTAACATTCTAACATTGTTAAGTTATTGCATGGTTTAGGTATTATAGGCTAAAGTGATGGCTTATAGATTACAAAATTTAACTTTCATAAGTCTTTGATTTTGGCGATTGCATGGATATTAAGAACTTATGGTTGATTAACAAAGGGTTAGGACTTGGAAAGCCTCTAAAGTCCAGGGTAGCAAAGGTGTCTAGTTTGGTGGTGTTTCTTAGGAGGCTTAAAGGTGGTGGTGCACATCACAATAGTTTATCAAAAAATGAGCCATTCAGTTAAAGTTTCATCAATCGTTCAATGTGGGAGTGTTCTCTTTTTGAAAAGGTTGAATGAACATTCTATGGTATGTACATATACTTGAAGTTCAAATATAATTTCATGTAAAATCAAGACAATTTTTATTTGTGTTTTTTTAAAACAAGGGATTGGTGTGTGCAAATTACAAGATGTACTTCTTGTTTTTTGTTCTCTATGTGAAGAACTTTTGTTTATCATAAAACATTTGTGGCCATAACTAGACCTTCATTTGTTGTATCTTATAACTAGGTAGCAAAGGTAGTGCCACATATTCCTTGAACCTGCTGATCATGGTTTGTTAACATTTGTAGGGTTTAATGTTTTCAGGGTTTAGGTGCCACATACTATTATAACCTACTAAAGTTTTTAGATTCCAAAATAGCTAATCCTAAATCCTAAGTCTTGATTCTTGATTATTCAATGTTGAATGTTTGTTATTGAGTTTTAAAACTTCCTAATTGTCATGTGTTGTAAATTTTTAGATACATATAAATCTTATGGGTGAAATATAATCTACATCCTCAAGATAAAAAAATTTCAAAGCACCATGTTGGTCTTGCTTAATAGCTTACATTTGAATTCTGAGATTATATGTTGTCATGTGTTGTAAATTTCCAAGTTCAAAAATTCAAATCCTAACTTTGAACTTCCAAGCTTTTGATTCCTAAATCATGATTCTGGTTTGTTACAAGTGTTTTGACCCTAGCTACTCAATGGTTCATATACTCATTCTTGATGGTCATTGAATATATTATGGTTTAACAAATTTGGATTTTGAATTCAAGATGATTCCTGAAACTTGAAGGTTTCACTTTTAGCTGCTTGATTCCTTAGAGCTTCCAAAATCCAAGATCATGAATCTTGAATCCTTGATCATGATTTGTTATTTCTTTGCATTAATACTTCAAAAGGCTTCACCTTTCAAATTTTTATACCTAAGTTTTTAATAAACAAAAATGTTCCAGAATCTAAGTTCCTAAGTCTAGCTTATTGCTTTTGATGTTGTTCTAAATTCCTTGATCCTTATTTTTTTATTTTCATAGCATAAACATGGCATTGTTTTAGATATTAGTAAAAAATACCATGTTTTGATTCCTTTTTATGCACTAGGAAATGTACCAAAAAAAGCCCCTATCATTGTTTACATGGTGTTCAAGTAGTATTTGTGATTTTACAAGAATATACTTTTTGTACTTGATTCTTAAGAAAGATCTAGAAGCTCGTGAGTCTTGAATCCTTGTTATTGATTGTCATTTGTTATGATACCTTTCACGACCATTTCAATGTTTCACATATTGATTCTCGAATTTAATTGATGTTCATTCGTTGCATTATGTTTTAACATATTTGGATTTCGGGACTTGGGTATTTTTATTTTTCGAAGGCCTCATCTTTTGTATCTACTTTTTAAGAACTTCAAAATTAAGCTCTTAAGTTGTGATGATGATGATTAGTTCTTGTTTCTTTCATAATCATATGTTGTTGCTTGAAAGTTGAAAGTATTTCAATTTTCTATCATCTAAAGGCATATGCTTTCAAAATTTGATGATTAATCGTTGTTTTGTTGAAATGTATAGCCACCATGGCCCCTTCACAAATTCCCAAAAAGTTCAAGTTCCAACTTATCCATATTTTGTTTTCATTAGCTTAAAGTGGGACTAGTCCATCTTTTTCATTAGGACATTGTGTTTCTATTTCTCTTAATGAAAGATCACCAATGGCAATGTGTAATGAAGCATGTGAAGAACTATCTAAGCATAATGTTAAGAAGAAGAAAAACTATATGATGGGTCAAGGAAATGTTAGGATGCTTGGACATTGTGCCTACCATGGGTTGAATCCATGATCAATGAGAATGGTACAATCCACCAAGTCAAATGTAAAATTTGCACACCTATTGAAGGAAAAGAAAATATTCTAGTTCTAAAGTTAAACAACTTGTTGAACATGCTAGATGTTGAAATATGCTTAATGTCTTAGCTAGGTGTTGATGTTGGAACTTGGTTCATAATATTTCAACAAAAATAGGGTGTGTACACATTGTTAGTTCCCACAATTCCATCCTAGACTAACTCCAAATTGATGTCCCTTTTGACCAAAAATGGAAATATGTACAAAATTTTACTACAGTCTATCACATGTTAGCCCATGAGTGGCCTATGATTGATTACAAAGGCTTCCAAGCCTTATTCCAAATGTTAAAAATAAAAAAAACTTGTGTTTAGAAAACATTGGTTTGATAAGTAAGGTTGGTGCATGGTAAATTTCATGCACATTGTTTTGTTGGAAGCTACCAATGATGCATTTATTGAACTAGCATTTTTATTGCCATTAATGCATATGAAGTTATAACAATTCACAACACTCTAGCATATTTCAATCCATTTATATGTGGTCCAATGGTGGTGGAGGATTCCCATCCTTCTTTGCGTTGAAACAAGTGATATGCCTTCCACATTTTATACTATTTTTTTTTGATGGTTAAGTCAAGTTTGCATGACTTTGGTGGATTAAGACTAGAAGATTTGGGAGGAAAGATGGTCTATATGGGTTGCAATGGTAGCAACATCTTTTAAGGCAATTGAATTAGTGTCACATTGCAATTTAGAGAAAGGTTGTTTTTTTTTCTAATGGAGTTCATTGTTTTGCCCACAAAACAAATATGGCTATGCTCATTATTTTAGAACTAGATTTGGTATGTCAACTTGAATCTCTATTGCAAAATTTGTATGCATTTTTGTTATATAGCTTGAAGAAGTTTTTGGAATTTTAGAAGCTTGTTGACCTTATTGATGTTAAAGTCAACAAATTGTTTTGAAATGTCAAAACTTAATGGATTTCCATGCTCTTTCTAACAAAGAGGGTGTATGCTAAATAATGCCCTTTGATTGGTCAAAATTCATCTTAAATCTACAAAGAGTGAGATTGTTTTGAAAAACCTAAATGCATTATCTGACGTTGAGTTCATTTTGGGGTTACCTTGTATCCTACCTTTCCTTAAGTGTGTGCATACATTGATAAAATTTGCACAAGGCAAGGGTGTGTTTGTTTATAATTTTGTGGACACTATCAAGTTGGCCCAACAAAAGTTGTTCAAACTTTATTAAGATCCCTTTATTAAATATGAATATCCAACAAATTATATTTTTCCCAAGTTGATATAATCATCTATTTTTACCTTTTGTTGGTCCAATTCTAAATTTCTAAGGTCATGGTAGAATTCTAGAATCATGGCATATGGTCTAGAATTTAAATGTTTCTTTATGTTTGTTGCAAAAAAGGGCCAATACTTTCATTTTGTTTCTAGATGATGATTTTGCAATTGATGAAGAAGAAGAATCAAAATCCAATTGATGCAAAGAATAGCAATGATGACTCATGAAGATTCAAGAAGCCAAAACAAAGAATTTCTTATTGAATTTTATTTTTAATAAATGTGTTTTTTGCCCCCCTCAGAGTCCAAAAGTTTTTGAATTTTTTTGTTTTTGTTTGTTTTTGAACATGTGTGTTGATTGTGTTTGTAAGAATGATAATGTAACGAAAATAAAAAATAATAAGGTATTTTTTATCTTCTTTTTTCATGGTTATGGTTTTACCCAAATTTTGAGGTGCATTATCTTTGTTAGGGTGCAAGTAAGGCTTGAATTACAATGGGTAGCACACGCTTGGTGGTTGGGGTTCAAATCCCCTTCAAGCAATTTAGGATTTATGTCTTCTTCATTCATGTATAGTTCTTATGGTTAATAAGTCTAATTACAATATTAATTTTTCAATTGCTCCTTTCCATCCACATGCCTTCTAGGTGAAAACATGCTAACGGTTGCCACTTTTCAACAAAAAGGGTGATGTATAATGAATATCATAATATGTAATAAGCTAAAATCTTGATGGCATCCTTTGGTTATTCTAAACACAAGCAAAGAATTTTGAAATTTGCATGACAACATTTTTGAACTTAAAATTCATTTTGAGTCAAATGAATCTTGATCCAATGGTTAGATGAAGAGGATTGGATAAAATCAATGTGCATAAAATGCATAATTTACATTTTTTTGATGTCCATAACGTTTCATGTTTGTGATTCATAAAACATTTTCAAACAAAAGAAAATTAAAAAATAATGCAATGCCCATCTATAAAAACTCCACCTCTTTCATATGGTAATGTGTTGTTTTTTTTTAAAAAGATTATTATGCATTTATTGCTAAAAATGAAAAAAAAAACACATTCAAAATCTTTCAATTTTTAAATGGTCCTAGATTTAATTGATGTATATCAATACCATTTACTATAAAAAAACTTATCCAAAAATTTCACCCACAATTCTAGTTTTGAAATATATATGCAATTTTTCAAACATTATGACTTGAATTATTTTGTTGAACAACTATATTCCATACATTCAAATTTTTCAATGTTTCTTAGATTTTAAAAAATAATTGACTAACTCAAGTTTAAAGCTAATCAAATATATTTAGAACAAAAAAAAAATTCAAAATGTGATATCCATATGTTATCAAAAAAAAATAATTATAAAAATATTTGAACTTGTGACTACAATTTTGGAGGGACTTAAATGTGCTTTCAGCCTTCCATCCATATGCAATTGTAAAGTTTATTTTCTACTTTTAAACTTGTAAATTGTGACTTGTAACTTATATTAAGTGGTCACTAGTGAGGCTTACTCGGGTTTAAGGTTACAAAAATTTACTTGTATTAGCCTTTAGTTTGTGTTATATACCAAATCTACTCTTTGCAATAACCTTGAAGCCAAATGCAGTCTCATCCCAACTCACATGTCATCAATGTTTTTTAAAAATCTCACTTATCATGGCTATAGCCAATATGCAAACATTTGCAAAATTTGACAATTTGCCAACATTATAGCCACTCTTGAGAATGGCAAAAATCATCAAAACAGCTCCCAGCTCAAAAAAAATAAAATAAAAAAAATAGCCAACTCTGTGAAGTTAACTTTGAGTTGTGTAGCCATAAATTTTCCAACAAGCTGAACTTGGGAAAAAAAAAAAAAGAAAAAGAAAAAAGAAAAGAAAAGAAAAGAAAACTGGTCATGCAATTGTGAGGTTCTGATTAAGTATGGAAAACCATAGGATCAGTGGATCATGTGATTATGGTGTTCTGATAATTAACTATGGTAAAACACATGATTAGTGGGTGTGGGTTTTTGTTAATCAAAAAAATTAAGGAAGGAAGAAAAAAGAGTGCAGGATTGATGAGTAGCTCGGTGTAAAACTGAAGATTAGCTAGCAACTGGACGCTAATTAATCGTGATCGTGACCCAGGATTTTTGATTAAGTATCGAAAAACGCAGGATTAGTGGATGTGGGTTTGTGGTAATCAGCTAATTAAGCGAAGAAAAATTACAGGATTAGCAGGACGTAGTTTGGATTGGTGTTGTCGTCTTGCTGCAGCAGCAAGCGCAGCTCAGGAGTCGGCTGCGGTGATGAGCTGAATCCCAGTCGCGACGTCCTCCACGAGACACTCTTGCAAGTAGGGCGCAAGGCCCACGACGGAGATGTCATTGAATTGGGGATCATGCCTACACTCGAACTTCTTCGGCGGCACATGCTGGCAAGTGTCGATGGTTTGCCCTCGGATGCAAGGAGGACCAGTGGGCTCACCGTAGTCTTCTGGATGATCCACAAACCATGGAGGTGTTTGCACAAACCATGGCACCAAAGCGCCGTAGGCGTGCGCAACTCCGCCAAAAGTGGACATGGGAGTGACGATGATGTCGTCGGAGAAGCTGAGTAGAATAATCTCTACTAGCGCTTGTGCATCTTCCTCTACTGTCCACCCTTGCTGGAATTTTTGTGTCAACTGTACCACTGTCACCTTCTCGCCGTTTGCGGGCGGGTTTCGTAAGTAGTCTAGGGTTAGAGACTTCTCGAAACTGTCATAGAGAGACGCGATGAACACTGTGGTGCGAAATGGAGCAGTTTCTGTTGTAGTTTTAGTTGTAGCGGCAGTACTACTGTCTCTAGAAGATGTCGAAGAGGATTGGAGTGATCTATCCGCGATGTTTTTGGGTTGTCGATGTTTGGATCTGGCAGTTGAGGATGTCTGATTTGTTGTAGTCGTGGTGGTGCTCGCGGAAGTGGTATTGACGACCGCCTGCGGCCGCGGGGGAGGAGGAGGAGGAGCACCTTGCTTAGGAAGCAAGCCGTTGTCCAAAGTGCACTGCTTGATGCGGGATTCCATTCCGTCGTGCAACCTGTGGAAGGATTCAGGCCCGCGGAAGTAGCGAATCTGAACACCCAAGCGCCGATCTGCATGATCGGGTTGCATTGCCTCAACGTTTTCGACTGAGCGCCAGACGATATCTGTAGGGAGCATCAAGGTTCGGAGCAGATGGGTGAGCACCATCCGATTGGGAAAGAGAGCCTCTAGCGTCGGCCGGAAGATCGGAATGGAGAACAACTTGGGGATGAGATACTGACAACCCACTAAACCCACACATGTCACATTGCTCAAGAATCGCTGCTCCGTGGGACAGTAGAATCGGTTATGGGGTTGGAACTGCGTGAAGTCACTCACATCCGTAGCGTAGATCTCGACATTGTTGCTGCTGCTGCTGTGCAGTAGCTGCTGCGACTCCTCTTCATCGTCTTCTCTGCTGCCGGCAATTGTTGCAGAAGACTCCAAGAAGACATCATCGACAGACTCGAAGAAGGCAGAGCCAGGGCCCAGACCAAGGAGTATCGGATGCGCTAGCTTCCAAGTGGAGCCTTCGAAAGGCTCACACATGACATCGCAAAGGAGGCTACCAGAAGGAACGAGCAAGACGCGTTGGGTGAGAACCGCATACAGAAAACACGAAGTGGTGAGCAAGATCTTGTTACCCAAGCCTGATCCGGGTGTAGGATCACACATCATGAACTTGCAACCAGTGCTTGTATTCCTGTCGCGGAAGTACTGCGCCAGATCCCCGATCCTGGTGGTACAAGTGCGATGAAGAATCGTGTACTCTCGGAAGATAAGCTCCCACGCAGGATTGGCCTCTACATCTTTAGCGAATTTTCTTCTGGAATATATTCTCGGTAGCTTTTCTCGAGAATTGCAAGGATTCCTTTCGTGCCATTCGCTCTTGGCCGCGTCACTCAGAGGTTGTACTGCCTTGCCTCCATTCGCTCGTACTGCAGCTGCTCTTATATCCTTGATCAGACCCTCAACACTTGCAGGCAGCTGCTGCTTCGTGGTGGTACTACTACTATGATCTGCACCAGTCGAAGACTTGACGTCCTGCTTCCTACTCCTATTTTCACTACCGTTGTCCTGCATTTTATGATCCATTGCAGATGCGCCTGCTGCTGCAGGCATCTGATCAACGGAGCCTACAAGTACTACGTCTGCTGCAGGAAGCTTTCCATTTGCACCTGGATCATTGTGGATCTGAACTACAGCTGCTGGTAGCTTCGTACTACTATTTGCAGCAGAACCTGCATCGTCCTGCATCTGAACTGCATGAACCGATGCCGGCTTTGTCGTACTACTATTGGCAACAGAACCACCATTGTCCATCTGCACTGCAGCTCCTGCAGCTGGTGGATCTAAGGACGTAGCTATATTAGCGCCCCGGGATTCATCAGCTGCTGCACGCAGCCGCGGCAGCTTCGTACTAGTTTTTGCAACAGCAAGATTCACGGCTGTTGCAGCTGCATGATCATCAGCTGTAACAGCTGGTTTGATTCTAGCTTCATGCAGCAGATGATCCGGCCTGCTGGCCGAAGTCATGATCGAATCTGCTAAGCCGACAGTAATGTCGAAAACATGTATGGGCTGATGATCAATATGTCGTGCCGCCGCCGCCGAAACCGCGGGATCGACTGCACTAGGGTTCATCACCTTGATCCATAGCAGCAACAACCAAATGAGCACCGTGCCAAAAACCACAGATTTCCACAAAGTTGAAGATCGGATTGAAACTATATTGCGGCCACTTGATATTCTGGTGTGATCCACACCTAGTGCACGCTTGTTTAAAGCTGCCGCCTGTAGTATGGCGGTACTAGCTGCTTCCATGGACAGTCTCTTGATGCGAGGCATTCTTATAACTACTACTGTAAGTCCTCTGCAAAATCAGCACAAAAACACACGCACACACCCAAAATCATGGATTATGCACATATATTCTGTTGGAGAACCTCAGCATATATGCATATATATATATATATATATATATATATCCTCATTTATCTCACACTAGATTCTCCAATACAACAAGGTACAAGGACTCTTTGAGAATCACTCAGATCTAGAGCTCTAGTTTGTATGTGTTCAAAATTTTACACAATCTGACAAATTCTCTCAAAAACCTTGTGTCCAGACTGCCAAAAATCATCACATGTATGTACAAATCTATATAGAAATATATGTATGTATTCTGTCGCCTCTCTGTCTCTGTCTCTGTCTGTCTCTCTCTTCATGATCTTCTTCTTAGACTTCCTACACAAGACATTCTAATTGAAAGTCTTACCCTTCTCCACTTACTTTCGGGGGCAATCTGCATGGTTGATTGGAGTGTACAATGTGAAGATCTAGAAGGCCTGATTGAGACCCATGTGCAGCTGATCCATGAGCTAGTACCACACCCAACTTGCAGAGCTTGGGAATACTAGTCTGTGGCGCAGCTGAGGACTAGAGAGAAGAAAATCAAACTTCGAAACCAACCCAGAAAGGAAATTAAATTTTTTAAAGAATTGTTGGATCTCAGGAGCTCCTGGAAGAGCTCATGATCTATCTGCAAGCTTGCAGAGAGAGAGAGAGAGAGAGATCACAACAGCTCATGAATATAGTGATCTAACTCATGCCAAGGTCAAGAAATTTAACAACACAAATACATGAGTTTTGATCAAATTTCCCCACACTGGAGTAATTGGAACACTTGTGAAGTGATCAATCTATGACAGAGCTGAACACATTGAGCCAGTCATCTCGGATCCCACTATTGTTGGATCTGGATTGGAGACTGTTCAACTGATCTGCAATTTCTCAGAGATCACAACAACATGTCAAGTCTCTAGCTTAGAGATCACAGCTTACTATACATGTGTTTAGAAATGCCAAGGTGAAGGAGATCTGAACAACACATTTTTTTAATTAAAAAAAGTCAAAATCAAAATCAAAATCCCACACTTTTACCAACCACCCATGATAGAAGTATGTACACCAAAATTTGAATGTAAATAGAGCAAATATTTTGGGATCATCTCTTCTTTCTGATGCACATCAAACAAACAGCTCCCTTTCATGCCATGTTTGTTACTAGTTAGTCATGGCCTGTCATTAAATTTCTTACGGCTATTTTGGGTCTGCAAGAAATTTGATTCAACCATGCAAAAAACATTACTTGGACCTAGATCCTTGTTTACTTGCTTGCTTGCTTTCTCTCTTGTTCTTTTTCTTTTAGGTATATTTATTTTTGGGGAATTTTTCTGTATGTTGACTTCATGATTTTCATGTACTAAGGATTTTCCAGCTTGAATCCCAGAGTGTTGCAACACCAGATTTTCTTTTTTAAAATTTTTTTTTTAGCTTAATTGTTGGTTTTCTACTTAGTACCTATGTTCAACTGAAATCTCTTGTCATTGCATGTCTGGCCTTCATCACACACACAGGCATGCATGCATGTCAGATTTCAAAGAGGAATATCATGCCATGATCTTTGAATATCAAGCAGATCCTGAGCCCCATGTCAGATTTTAATTCATTGAACCAGAATTCAGCACTTCAACTACTACATCTAACATCTCACTGGATAGAATCATGGGATGTAGAACTCAACAACACTGTTCAATTTGACATGTAATTTTTGGCCAATAAAATTTATAATTCTTCTAGACAAGATATATATATATATCACAGCTCATGACCCAATGTTTTTTTTCTTGTGAAATTTCCCCATTTGGCCACAAAAAAAAGGGCTGTGAATCCAATAAAGGTTTTTTTTGGGGGAAAAATGGTGCAAAGTCTTCATATTTGGAGAGAAAAAAAAAGTAGAAATCAGCAGATTTAGACCATAGCTTCTACCATGTCCCATGAAAATTCCAGGTAAAACAAGAGTGGACGAATTTTGTAAGTGTATTTAGAGGGCACCTTACATTTGTGAACCACACCTCCTAGAAAAGAGGAAGGATCTTACATCTCCTTCCTTAAGAGCGGGAGGCATCTTACACCTACTTATAGCTGTAAGACACCTCCCATTCTTAAGGAGTAGTTGTAAGAACCCCCGCCACCGCATAAGCCTAGTCAATTCATGATAACATTGTTTGCTTCATACTTTAAAATGGTTAAAGCTGAAGGGTGGGGAACATATCCAAAATGCAAGGCCAGACCCAGCTACAACCTCGTCCTAGGCCTCTTATTTTGAGAATCCCGCCCTTGTTGCGGCCTTATCCGATATGTAAACCACTTTGAAAAATTTCCTATTGAATTTGGAGAACACCTTATATCCACGAATATCCCTAACAGAGGAGGCATAATATATTACACCTACTCCTCAAGAGCGAGAGGGTCCTTAGGGTTTAGGGTTTTGGTCGACCATCTGACAACAAATCTGCATGTAGTGTGTTTTAGTTCCATGAAGCAAGGCAGGGATCTCTACCAGAGCCTTTTGACTGTAGCTGAGGAACTTTTATGTTTGTGCATAATTTGAAGGTTTTTTTACACACAAAAGAATCAGCGGGTCAGTGGCACTTTCTCATCAGACCTAGCGAAATTCAAGTTGAATGTACAGTTCCTTTGCAAAATTGGTATCTTTGAGGCCTTCTTGATTCTAATCCGAATCCAATAATTGAAGAGCTGTGAAAAGCATGTATGTAGTTACTCTGCTGCACATATATACCAGTGTTGGACCATTCTCATTTTTTTGGTGAGAATCGACTAATTCTGGTTCTCTCACAATGTTATGAGAACCTGATCTCTGAAATCCTATGGCAGCATTGCCTCAAGCTCAAGAAATCATCTTTGAAATGCAAAGGAAAATGAGTAATGAAAAATAGCAAGAAGAAAAATTAAGTTTTCCAACTCACAAAAGGTGTTTGTTTTTCTTCCCCTCTTTGGACCCCTCCTACTTTCAAAGCTACTAACTTTCTCATTTCTTATTCATTTTAAACGATTTAAAAGATTACAAAGGCACCGCCTTCAGTTTTACAAATCATCTTTGAACTCTAATAGCAACACAATAACATACAAGGAATTTTTTGGATGATCAGGTTTAGGTTTTGTAATGTTTGGTGGTTTTTTTTTCTGAATTCTTAACTCTCTCTATTTTGGGGGGTCATAACTTTTTCAATTTTAATATGTTTTTAACAATTTTTAGTGGTTCAAGTTTTGTTTGAACACCAAACAACGGAGCCCTTCGCTTGGATCCCACCTGCCCTGAGCGCTCTACCCTAGCAAAAGAGAAGAGTAACAGCCCCAAATGAGAAGAAAAACAAGCAAAGCCAATAGCAGCAGCCCCATGTAAGAAGAAGAACAACAGAAACCAATGAACCAAATTTGTTTAAAACCCTGAGAACCGGATTTGGGTTTTCATGTGAAAACTCATCCAGTTCTCTCCTTTCATAAATGGTTTTTTCCAGTTCTGGTTCTCCTAGTTGGTTCTCACATGGGTGAGAACCTTAAAACCAGTTTTCAGCTCAGTTTTCACCCAAAATGAGAACATGAGAACTGGGTCACCCATTGAGAACCGCCCAACACTGATATACACCTTGACAACATCCTGTACTGGCCAAGCCTGGAGTATAAGCAAGTCAATTGCAATGATTCTCGCCTTCTTGGAAGGCTATGGTTGTCTGAGTACTGAATGTGGTTTGCTTCTCTGGTGCCTGACTGATGTGCTTCAGGTGACAGCCAGCAACTCTCATGGTCTGAATTGGAGCATGACCCCAAATACATGATGTGAGTTTTGTACTGTTTATGAATTGCTGTCTGTATGTGCCAAGTTTATGTTAGGAAAGTCCCAATTAGACAGAGATGGTCATGTGTTGTTGGCATGTGATGAAGCTGTATAGATTATTATAGTTCAATTCAAGAGTACCAATAGAACAGGAAACAGAGTGGAGTATCGTAGTGTGGAGGGGGCAGGCTCACTGGCATCTCTACTTGAACCATGCAAAGTAGAGGAGTCCCTCACATCTTCAGAAGAATTGGGCAACCTGGGCATCAAGCAAGAGCTTCAAGTGGTGCTAAAAAGTGAGTTGACTTCCCTTCAGATGAGTGTGTGTGTGTGTGTGTGTGTGTGTGTTGTTGAACATTTGTTTTAGGTTTGTCCTTCAGGTTCTGGGGATAGTGGAGACAGCTATTTTAGATCCAAAGCCATCATTGTTTGTTGTGCCAGTTTGATTTCAATCTCTTTGTAATTCCACTCTTTGTAATTCCATGTGCCTATTGTCATTAAAGACCTTTGGAGTATCCTGGGTAATGTCTGTGGAAGTGGGCATCCATGCGCTGATGTTTACACATATTTGGTGTATGTAGGGGTTAGATTTTGAACTGATTGTTGATGTGCCTTATTGGTCAGTGTATGGTTTCATCTATGACCTAGAGATGAGGACCCAGCTTCCACTTCTAGAGATGGACCAGCATGACCTAAGACACGAGTTTCTCATGAGACCTAAATACAAGTCTTGAATTGTCTTTCTTGAAGTTGAAGAGTTACCCTGCTTTCATTGTCACTACAATTAGTTTCCAAAATCCATGTCTATAGCACTAGCCAAGGATACTACTACTGATGAACTCTTTGGGTAGTAAGGGCAGCTCCTCACTGCAATTCATGCACTTCATGGTGAAGGCCATGGTCTGATACTTTGTGAGTGACTCTCATAAAGTCATGATCTACACTCATTGTTGTGTTACTGTCAGTGTTGTTGTAGAGATTTCTTTGCAATCTCATAAGGATGGATATACTTACACACAACCTTCTGCCTTTCTGCTGAAACTTTGTTGTGCCAACTGGTGTATGCAGGTCAGAGCTATATTCTGGGTATGTGGAGTATTTGTTGACAAACTAGCCACTAACATGGGGACCCCAAGATCTGATTTATTACAGGTATCTGAATGAAATGCAGATTGAGTCAAGAGGTGGCAGAGTGTGGGGGATGTTAATGCTCTAGTTTTGGATGCTACCAAGACCCAGCATTGCAAGGATGCAACAACAAATTTTGGTATGTGGTTTTTGCATATCACCTTCACACAATCTCTTTATGTTGGCTAAGTTTCTTGGTTTGGGAATTGGTTGGTTTTGCTGGAAACTAACAGAACAGTTTGGGGTTGAAGCATTATTGTGGAGTTTTTTTCTGCTGATTTCTCAGAGATATTTCCCACAAACAAACTGCCATTTCTGGATTAATTGGTTCAAGACACAAGATTAGTTTCACCATCATTTTTCAACAACTCAATTGTTCAAAGTTGCACTAAGTTTAACATGATGCATGTCATTGTACTTAATATGGCATAAATGGCGGCAGACGCTACGTTTGAAGTGCCTTGAAGATTTAAATTGTGAACCCTTGTGTTCAAAATGAAGGATTTGGTTTAGAGACTTGCCTTTACAAACACTACACCAAGAAGTTTTTGGGTATGTCTCTTCAAGATTAGGAATTGACATGCGTGGTATGTGCATCATTAGATAATGTAAATACATGCATGGAAGTTAACTACAATTGAAAAATATGGTTTCAAGTCTTTCAACATGGATATTGACACAAAAGTATAATTGATTAGCAAAATCTACAATATTGCACTAAGCGAGGATTCTCCATGCTTGGGTGTTAACTTGAATCAAACCACAAATCATGGGCAATTAACTTTGAGTTACAAGGCACATATCTTTTCAATGTTTCTAAAGTTAGTACCATTCTTATGACTTTGTAAACTATTTTAGGGATTTTAAAGAATCATAAAATAATGAAGCAAATGCAAAATGGTTTGTATGGATCAAGCTAAATCCAAATAGACTTTTCAAAATCAAAAGTCTTCAACAATTCAAACTCCTAATTCTTTGACCCCTTCCCATTTGACAAAGGTTAAACATGATATATTAGCACCAACAAGTTCAGATGTCTAGTAGGGAAACAATCCTACAACCTAGGGGTACACCTCTTGATGTTTTTGATGAGGTTTTGTTAATTAAAGCCTTGTTCACATGACAATGTACTTCTTGGAATGCAAAGTATAGCTCACCGTAATGACATGAGATGATAATATATTCTCCTTCAATCTCATGCCCATAAGGATGATTACAAAATACCTTCCAAGCTTCGACTGTATTAAGCAAATTATAATTTATATTCATGTATAATGAATCAACAAATTGCTTAAACTTGAGAAACTTTAGAAGCTTTGATTCAAAACACATAGGGCTTGAGACACCAAGTAAATGAAATCAAGTGGACTTATTCACACTAGGCCTACAAATTAAATATACATACATACACACACACACACACATATATATGAAGATAAACTTTTTTTCAAGTGTCTTTCATTTTGAAGGATTCATTGGATTATTGTGTTTTGAGTCCACAAGACAAAAGGTTTTTTGCTATGAGTTTGAAGGATTAAATACCCATGCAATAGGTTATGACCTTTCACTTTTAAACCTTGAGTACCGGTGGTAATTTATTTTTTAATATTCAGAAATTGTATGATTAAGTTTGGAAATTTGTCCTCATGATTCCAAAACTTTTTTTTTGTTTTCTTTTTTGAGAAATATTGTTAGCATTACCCACCCCAACAAAATGGCATATGGTTATGAGAGTGTCTTGAAGGTAATCCAACTTAATACCCTTTTTTTCCTTTTCCATGGACTTTGGATGGAACTTTGATGGATTTTTTTTGGGGGCAACAATGTAACCCTACCTATGGGTAAATATTTTGAGTTTTGTTAAATACTTGATAGGGAAGGGTGAAAAAATCACATACCCATATTTCCCTCTTTTTTATTACCTTTTAATATCGTAGAGTTCTTGGGCTTATCATTTGATTCATACATATGTATATTATTTGAGGTGCAAATATGTTAAAAGGAAACAAAAATCATGTTGGATAGGGATGAAATTTGTACATTTTTTACATGTGTGTTTTTTTTTAATATTTTGAAATTATGTTAATCATTTCAAATTTTGTTAAGTGACTAATATAATTCTTGAAAAATTAAATTAAAATTTTATTAAATTAAATTTTGGGTTTTGGTTTTAGTAAAGGACTCTTAAACTTGAATAATACATATATCAAAATTAATCAATTTTGCAAAGGAATAGGGCAAAAGACTTCTTTTTAAAAAAAATTGATAATTAAAAAATTTAGATATAATAACTTACTACCCACACTTGAAAAACATTCAGAATTTAAAAATTAAAAAAATTCAAATTATGTCCTAGAATCTCAAAATTTCAAAAAAAACATTATCACATGTAAATGGGATGTAATGCACATGATATATAGAAACAAAATTGTAGACTATAGTTTATAATTAAAAAAACAAAAATTTTAAGTAGTTAGCATATTTTGATAAGATTCGAAATTATGATACTTTTTCAAAATGAAACAAAAAATGTAACAAAATTTGCACACTTTGAAATTTCATATTTATTCAACAATGAATAATACAAATCATATGATATATTGAGGTAATTATTTGTATTTTTAACAAGTTGCAAAAAATTTCACTCAAAAAAATATTCATATGAAAAAGTGAAAAATGATTAAAAAAACATTCAAATTCCTTTTATAAATTAATCATGTTGATTCCTCCAAATGTATTTGCATCCTCTAGGCATATATGTATTGTTTAAAAAAATGTAAGAAAGTTATGTAAAATTTCCAAGTTGAGTTAAAAATTAATGGAAAAACATTTTGCAAACTTATCCACTTCTAATAATATCCATTTTTATAGTTAAAAAATATGGGCTAATTAATTAACTAACTAGAATGGTAGAAAATTAAATAATTCATGTCAATTGTCATTAGTGAGTTAATATGTGGTGTAATATGAATTAATACATGGTTATGTGAAAATTTTCACTCAAAAATCATAACCAAATTCAAATTGAGGACTTTTGAATAGTCACATTGAATTATATTTTCACAAGCCCCCCAAAAAAAAATCCTTTAATTTTCTTTTTTCATAAATGCATATTTTTGAAATCTCTACTTGACCTCTTATTAATATGCAATTTATTACTTTTGGTACATGGATTTTATTATCATTTAACCAATGATACTAAATAAAACTATCACTTTAAAATTGTCCAATGAAATTTTTATGAATTTTTTCATTTTCAAAATTCAAAAAAAATTGAGCCACTCAACCATGCATTTCACCCTCTACTATACAATTATTGTATTAAACACACCATAGAAAAAACTATAAATTTCATGACAAAGTACATTGTGCAAACACACCTAAAATGCTTATGGGAATCCCAAGAATAGGTATACAATTTTTATATTCAGTTTATGCACCATAATTCTTGAATCCCCACTTTCCCAATCAATCTTTCAACTTGTTAGTATTACACTTGTGTTTTACATATGCTTCTGAAATCTATACAATTATCTTCAAATACATTCAATTTCCACATTATTGAAAGCCAAATTGATCTCATGATATAGTTATTAGAGGATTCCGATAGTAGAATGATGGGAACATAATTTTTTTCCCTTTTAAGACAAACTTTCGATCCTACAAAGTTAAAATTTTGAGGAATAACATTTATCTTTCCAATGGACACAAGTGCACCATTTTAGCAATGAAGTGTGGGTAAAGCCCTCAGGGCCCCTAAAGGTGGACCCCAAGTGTGGGCCAAATTGGGTAAAGCTTTGCCCTCAAGGACTTTACACAACATAACAATCACCTTACAAATTCTTTTAAGCTGCAAATGCTTCATGACCTATGAAACCAACTATTGACTACAAATTTGGCAAAATTTGGGATACCCATTGGAGGTATACAAATCATGTTAACATTTGTATATCTACATGTTAAGTCTTGAGATGGGTGGGCCTTACAAGAGGTTTAATATATACTTGGGCCAACAACATAGGAGCCCAACTAGCTTTGATTAACAACACACACGTAACATGTCAATTACAATCTTGGGATATTGTTAAATTCCAAGAAAATGCATAACCAACCTTTGGGAGTGTGATTAAAGCTCACAATATGATTTTGGGTATATGACAAATGCTATAGAGATTTTTGTCTCAATACATGAAATCAAAAGAATTCATTTGATATCAAGAACTAACAGATCGTCTAGAAGTATTTTTCATTAGGCATATCTTGGAAACAAAAGCTGGACAAGAATTCGAACTGACAAACAGAATACCCAAGAATCAAAACAAATACGAGAAGAGGTAGAAATTATCTCAAAAGACTCCCAACATCTTAATGCAGTATTCAAGATAAGTGCTTGCATGAGAAGAGGTTCAACTTGGCTTGAAAGACTGCAACATTTTAATGCAGGATTCAAGCAAAATGCAAGCACAGTTAAAGAAAAAGTTGTTCAACGACCCCCAAAGAGGTTTTTAAGCACCAAACCATTTTGCATAGTTTGCAAGAGCTTCCTGCAACTTGACAACCCACAGATCATTCACCACTGATATAGGTCGCTTTTCAATGGAGCTTAGCCACTTAGAAATTTCTAGAAGAGAAGATTCACAAGTTCAAACTTTAGACAAGAACTGGAAGCAGAGAGACAATGAAGCTAATACAAACCATGGGTGCAGAGCAGTGTTGGTCTGGTATTGACTTTCAATCATTTACAAGATCAACACCAGTTCAGAGCCTGAAGAACAAATGACCAGTCTTTTGATAAACAGCTCAGTAAAGTTGAATGTGATCAAGAACAAAAAATTTACAGAAAAAGAAAGGCCCATCTTGTACAGAAGGGACAAATACCTTGATCAGGCGTTTCTCATCCTTGGTGTTTCATTGTGTGATTTCCAAGCACAAAATCAATGTGAATGTTGTGTATCTGAATCTGAAGGTGGAAGGATCTTCCACAACTACAAGCCTTTGGGGGAAAAAACAGAGTTTCTCTTGTAAAGTAGTAGAGAGAGAGCTAAAGAACTATACCCAGAACTCCCAATATGGGTCCAAAGGGTCACCACAAGCGTAACTCAAGCTTGCGTCGCCCACATGCACCAAGGGGATTAAATAAGTCATTAACCCATTGCTGCTGCTTGATTGCAGCAAATGGAGGAATATTTACCTGTAACATGATGTGTGAAACTGTTCTTCTCCAAAGTCTTGAATGTTATGTCAGTGTGTTTCAGTTTCCACATCATTCCCACGCTGCTCCCCCCTGCCAAAGAGGAAGGAGAAAATGCTGCCAGAGTGTGCCTCTTTATCTCCCTCTCAATCAATCTGTGTCTTGATCTATGAAACGCAGAAGACAACTCATTACGCTCGTAACCGGTTGACATAAGCCAAGAATCCAGTGAGGCGGGGAGCTGTGCGCACACGCTCTGAACGTCTGACTGATGCCTCTTCAACTGCATACCGTTGTGCAAGCTCCTTGGACCTCTTTTGCAATGCAGTACTGCACTTACCCAACAAGAAATTCCAAATCAAACTGGGAACAAACATAGATGGTTCACAGATGGGTCAAAGCACGGAAAATCTGACCTTCGCATGAATAAGGTTTCTCAAACCATGGCTGCTCAATTCAGGGTTGTGATATTGCAAGACTGCCCTCTTAAGACATGTGCCAGCAGATCACAATCTTTGCATCCCAACTGATGACACAGAAGCAGAGATGCAACCAACACCATAACTACTACAGCTTCGCCATGAAGGTTCAGAAAGATGTACAAGTTCTAGAACAGATTTAGAAATAAAGAGGCAACTAACCTGATCTTGCCATATACTGTCTCCATTTGCTTGTGCAAAGCTTTCTCCCTGATCCCTTTGACATTCAAGGAGTTGAATAAGGCATCCAGCTGCACATACACAAAATGCTTGTTGAAAATTGTGCAGAGAGGGCAAAAAGAAAAAAATCATGGACAAGGGAAGACAACAACAATATCAATAATATAAGAGGGATGTTTTGCACCACAGATACTTGAAAAGCGGTTACCTCCTCTTTGGCACTATAGTAGCCCCATCGTTTGCAATCATCACTCTCCACAAACAGTCGGCCCTCCCTAAAAAAGAACCAAAATCGATTGTGAAAGCGATCTTTGCCAAGGGGCATAGTCCGAATGTAATGTTTCTCCATCTCTCGCTCCAAATGTTCTTGCTGCACCTCCAAAGTTTCAGAGTAATTAGAAACCCAGATAGTACTACTGTGATTCAATAAAGATTTCAAATCTAGAAGTTTTCAGGACGAAATCTGAGGTGCACTGTTCTACATAGCATTCCTTGGGCAATGGGTCAGTAGTCAGGCACCTTCTTCAGTTTCTCAGCCAGTTTTTGCTCCTGGAGCTTGCGCTGTGCTAGTGCCTCAGCTTGCTCTTTCCTCTTCTCCTGAAGTTTCTTCTGTTCTTCACTGCGTTGTTGCTCCTTCTCTTTCTCTAGTGCTAACTTTGCAGCAACTTTTTCCTTCAATAGCATGTGTCTTGATCTACTGACTGATGCACTTTGATGGTGACTTTCCTCTTTCCTGAAAACCTACCCCCAGAGTTAACTTAACAGAAACAGCTGCTTAAGACACGACACACAATTCACTAGGGTTACATGCAGAATGGTTCTTCATATATCAGGATTACATAACAGATGTTTATGCCAACTTCTGGAGGTGTAAGAGGTGAGAAGGTGTACACTATAAGCCCATTACTGATGATTGTTGGTGAATGGTTCCCCAAAGAATTGCGCTTCCCTTTAACTGTCCAGCCTGTGGGATGCTCATCCTCCAGGACCTGACCCTGAAGATCCTTTGCATCATACTCTCCACCCTCTACATGAACCAGGCTTTCCAGATGGTCAATTGTTTATCTTTTTTGCATAGCAAAAGCCAGACAACAATAAGAGTGAGAGACAAATGCAGAGGCCACAAGCAAGCAGTGAAACAAGTAATCTAAGGAACAACTCATCAAAGCTGCAAGTACCAGTCTCTGTGGTCAAAACCAGAACCATACAGCCTCCATGGATCTCAATACCTGTATAAGCATAAATGGAGCAAGAAGTCAAGGAAACTACAACAATGATGTATTATCACCTTCTAGATCTCTGTCTTCTCTGCCATTCTCTAGATTTTTGCCTTCCTGGTCACCATTCTCTAGAGTCAGGCCATTGGTATTCCCAGTACGCTGTCGCTTCAGGATCTCTTGTTCTTCCTTCTTTGCTTTCAGTTCTTCCACCTCAGCTTCCCGCTTGCTAGCAGCAGCAAGCTGATGTTCCTCAATATTTTCATCTATTTGGGTTCTGATTGCATTTGAGCTAAGGCAACAACCTACCAATTCAGTAAGAATCTTCAACTTTACAGAGGCATCCAGCTGTCTGTACAAGCCCTGACGGATTGTAGGAACATGTGCTGTGAATTTGCGTTGGTTTGGTAACTCTAAGAAGTCACAAAGGTCATCCTGCCAGTTCAACATCATGATCTGCAGCAACTCCATAATCAGTAAAAGCTCATAGAAGATCTATTGAGAGACCAGAAAGACAGAGAGGATTCTCAGAGTAAAACCCTAACCCATCACCAAAATTGAAGCAACAAGTGTAAGAGCTGACCTCAATCCGCCGCTTTCTTTTATGGCAAAATTCTTCTCGGCGTATGGGGTCTGTCAAAGCAACCCGGAGCAGTGCAAAATTCATCTCAATCAACAAGGGTGCTTCACCTTCCATATAATCAAGTGATTTTTCCAGCTCCTCTATGGTTAAAGGTGACAGATGGAGTGCCTTGCTAAATAAACAACAAAAATCCCAAACCATCAGCAGGTCACCCATGCACTCCATAGGCAGGATAAAATCTGTGGATGGAACTGGGCGATCAGCAAGCTGGGGATCTTCTGGTGATGGCTTGACTTGAGAATCCTCAATTGGGTATTGGATGGGCTGCTGGAAAATAGCTGCAAAAATGTCCAGATATGCTTCAGTTCTCCAGAAACTACAAGTTATTAGAAAGACAGTACCATCATGAAACCTCAACTCATGAAATTCATACTGTTGATTTTCCAGTCTTACAACAAGCAACACTTGCACATAAGAATGGGTCTGCTCCACTCAAACTGCTTGTTGTTCAGTCTTTCCCTGATTTGTAATTCTCAGTGTAACAAGTTACCCTTTTTTTCAACATGTTGTCTTTTCTTGTCTCCTTTCTTTTCAGTTGTTCCACCCTCAGTTTGCTTGCGCTTCCTTTGTGAGTTTGCTTGTCTCTTCCTTTCATCAACCTGTATCTCAAAGTCAATGCGTTAGGAGGCACTCAAGGTTTGGGCACTTGATGTTCACAGCAAACTAACAAACACAAGAAAGACAAAATTCTTGTGCATGTGCAAAAACCCACATCAGGACAGTTCACAAATCCTCTATGCATTCTAGGAGCTATGATACTGATGCTTGAATTCAATTCCCTAGGTCCTGAGCTACAAGAGTTCCATAAGCATAGTCAATGCATTGCAAGAAAAGAATCCAAATCACTCACTTCGTTCCGTCGTCCCCTTTCACTTGGAGGTGTACGTTTTGATGGTGTCTCTTTTGGCTTTATCTGTTCCGGAGCAACTAACGCTATCTTGTACTTCCTGGCATGTTTGTCATGCACAGACCATGGTGAGTTCCTGGAGGGACCTGAGGATGCTGATTCCCTGACAAAAGCTTTAAGCAATGCCCGAGAGAAAGGCACTTTCTTGCGTTTGAGGTTGTCTGCAGATTCCTTGGATGTACCAATTCTTCTATTGTCATCATCTAACCACGCAACCTCATACTGATGGGATCCATCCTTCTCATCCTCAAGAATTTTCAAAATCCGGCACATACATGGTGAAGCTTCACGGACACCTACCACCACCTCCCCTACTACAAACCTTTCCTTGAAATTCTTGTAGAGCCTATCAACCAGCTCATCAATCCGAAGTCGACCTGCACCCATACGTACACCCAGATCTTGCAACCATTGATCAGGCCCAATATTCAAATCTGTTTCTGAAAATGTAACACCCCTGAGCTCTGCCGGTATATGCCATAATGCCAAAAATCTAGCAAAAGACAGGCAATGTAAAAAGTTGAAAACATTTTTTGCATGTTATACGAATGTCAAAGGTGCAAACTGTCCAAATTTGCTTCAAATTTCAATGTTCCACAGACATGGGGATGAAAGAAAGATCACACAACTGAATTGGACCAAATGTAAGACTGGTCCCATGAACTCCTTTGGAAATTGTTGAACTTTCTCAGTGGCTTTGCGCTCTGATACTACAGCTTCTTCGTATGTCAGATTGGACTTCCCTGATACCTTACAAGTCCAAACCCTGCGTCGATACAAATTCATGCAACTCAAATAATCTCTGTGAATCCAAAAGTCAAGGATTGTTCTCTGTGCAAAAACCAAAGCAACTGGAAAAACCAGCAATACACCCCCAAAAATATATATCCCACCTCCTCTCACCTTCAATAGAAAAACCAACTGCCCTCTGTGTGTGTGCATTTCTCTCCATAAAATTATTCATTCATGTATGGGCATGTGCTGCGACATCTAATCCTTCAGTTAGATGCACAGAATTCAACGAGAAACCAGAAATTCCTGTGATCAAACATCCATTGCAACGACGACGACGACCACCCCCAAAAGACAAGAAACGCAACACCCAAAACAGAGAAGAGAAAAAACAATCAAAAGACCCATTCAAAGAAAAAGCACAACAACCCATTCAAGCAAAAGATTGCAGCAAAAAACACAAAATGACAGGATACTGATAGTCCCTGAAAATCTCTTTGGTGAAGCGCACTTGAAAGACTTCCTCATTAGGCTTCAGATCCTTGGGAGGCTTCATTACAGTATACGGCCTTCGTTTCAACAGTGGCATTGTAGCTCCTGTGAGCTGCTGCTGATGCCGCCTTCTTCCGCCCTCTCAAACCCACCACCTCCCCTTGTCCCACTTTCTTTCACTCCTTCCCAAATGCTGCACACAAAACAAACACACACACATATGTAGGTATCCACACTTCCTTTCCCTTCTTCTCTTCTCTCTTTCTCTATGTATCTATCTCTCTGAGGCTCTATCCGTCTCACTCTCTGCAAGTGAAATTCAGCAATGATATGGGTGCTTGCAATACAAGCAATTGCGAAATCTGCATCAAATTCAGGGAGCAAACAATTAGGGCTGGGAGCTTGGCAGGTCAAGCAGTAATGAGATCAACATGGAAAGGAAAGAAGGGGGGGGTAGGGGGGGGAAAACAGGGGACGGTAGAGGGGGGGGGGAGAGACCGACGGAGGCAGAGAATGTCCAATTTCTATGCAACCGAGTTGTTGGGTGTGTGGAAAAAAACGGCGCACGATCGATTTCTGTTGCAACACGGGTCTAGGAATCCGAATTAGATCCATGCGCGGAAGAAATGCCTCAAGAAATTCGCGAGAGAGACACAGACTGCGAGAGAGGAGAGGAGGAAAGGGGGACTTTGGGCGTTGGCGCTTTTGCGTTCCCGTTTCCCTCCCTTCGCTGTGCCAATGCTGCTCGTCTTTTCGTTCGTCCCTTAGCTATCTTCGTTCGTCCAGAATTTCCGTTCGTCATTTGATCGTTCGTCCAGTGGCCGTTTTTATAATTGTTTCTTTAGAAGTCGACTCATTAACTTATTTCGGTTCACTTTCTGATTCTAATTCGTTTGCTTTTAACTTCCGTTCGTCATTTGATCGTTCGTCCAGTGGCCATTTTTTTCATTGATTCTTTAGAAATCGACTCGTTAACTTATTTCAGTTCTTTTTTTCTTTCCTAATTCGTTTTCTTTTTAACTTCCGTTCGTCGTTTGATCGTCCTTCTAGTGGCCTTTTGTTTTAAATTATTTCTTGAAATTTTTATTCATTAAATTGTTTCAGTTCACTTTTTTAATTCCAACGCGTTCGTCCTTAATTTCCGTTCGTCGTTCGATCGTTCGTCTAGTGCCTGTTTTTTAATTATTCCTCAAAAATTTTAATTGTTTCAGTTCACTTTTCTTCTTTTTATTCCAACTCGTTCGTCCTTAACTTCCGTTCGTCGCTTGATCGTTCGTCTAGTACCTTTTTTTAAATTATTTCTTTAAATTTTTAAATTGTTTCAGTTCACTTTTTCTTTTTTTTATTCCAATTCGTTCGTCCTTAACTTCCGGTCGTCGTTTGATCGTTCGTCCAGTGCCTTTTCGTTAACTATTTCTTTAAAAATCGCTTCGATTTATTCATTCATTTATTATATCGATATTTTAATTATTAGATTAATTAATTTCGGTTCACTTTTTTATTCCTTTTTAAAAACTTTTGGCAAGGTTAAGGTGGGGATGTTCATGAGAGTGGTTTTTCATCCCCAATTTTTCATCATAAAATTTTAAGAATGTTGGGAAATCTTACCAAGCATAATAAATAAATAAAGAATTGGAATTTTTTCTTTTATATATATATAAATATATATAATAATTAAATATGAAGAGAAAGATGGGAAATAAGAATAATGCACCTTACAAACCATAATACTAAAACCCAAACTCACCTCCCCAAGTGTCAAACCTTACACTTAAATTGTAGAAATTACAACCAAGTGTTTTTAATGAATTTTTAAAGCTTTTTAATCCATAAAATGTTTTATTGTTATATTTTAGAATATATTAAATTGGAATATTACTTCTTTTCATTTTATGCATATTTGGGATTTATTTATTTTTCATTTTGGAATTTTTTAAAATGTAATAACATATGAATCAGATTATTATTGTAAAGTGATGATTAATAATATTATTGCCATTTGATCCTCATGTATAATTAATTAACCAATATATTTTTATGTATGGCAAGGTAATCCCATGGTTATGCAATAGAGTTCTAGATGGAAATTTTCACAACTACATTTTTTTTCATTATTTTTTTAATTTTTTTCCAATACCATTTACATTTTTCAAAATATCAATATTTGATCTGGGGACTCTTGTAAATTTTTTTAAAAAATACGTGAATAAAAATATAAGGTGCAATATATTGGTTTTTGAGTAAAAAACATAAGTTGATTAGATAGAAAAGGGTATATTTTATTCAAATAATTAATTTAATTATAATTTAAAATAATTAATTATAATTTATTTATTTTGTATATATTAAATAATAATAAGATGATAAAAATAGGAATGCTTGATTTGGGTTGAACATCATGCCTTACTCCTAGTGTAAAGTGGGCCTTACTATGTGAAATTTCCCACATAAGGCCTAGAGTTGGAAATTGTGCTTGGGGGAGAGACCCCCAATTTGTATTATGTTCTTCCTCAAAGGTTATTACCTTATTATACCAATGTTGGTCAAATTTAAGAAGTTTAAGGGGGGGTTTTTGGGTCCGAGTTTAATATGTTTTCTAATAAAATGGATGAACCGTTGGTTTTAGATCTATTTCAATTCTTTTTGAGAAATACAACTAATTGGTTTGGTTTCAAGATTGAATCAAATTTCCTAGGTTGTCAAATTTATAAATCAATGGTTCCAAACTTTAGAAGACCAATTGGTTGTAGGCCAATTTCACATTATTAAATAATTTGCTCTTCAATTGTAGGTAGTAGACCAATCCTTGAAATTGATCCAAAGTTTTACAACAACCATTGTCTTCTAAATTGGACACCATCTTTGCCAATATCAAGCTTAATTCTACATTTGCCTAATTATGCTTTATAAAGCTAATTGAATTCCTTAAGTTTATCATCTTTCACAACTTCATATTCCATGCACTCTTGAGAGACATACTCCAAAAGTTGGAATTTGAACACATGAAAAGAAGATCACACAACTCATTACAAAAGATTTCCACATAACCCATGCGTTTCACATTGACAAAACTTTACAATTTTTGACATACATAATCAATCACAAAGAAAGGAACAAAACTAGAACTAAGAACTAACCTCCCTTCGAGTCACAAATGTAATCTATGGTTGGACATGAATACAGGTGTGTGCACCTGTGAAATTAGTAAGTGGTTTTGCTTGCACTTCCCAACATTCATCAATTGATGGCCTCACAAATGTTGGACCTTCTTGCACAACTACCACTTCCTTTCCTTCGTATCCATATGACTTTTCAATCATGGAGAGCAAAAACTTAAATGGTTGTTTTTTTAAGCAAGTAAACACAATAAATTTCAACATATATTTTAGAAGTTTGTGAAGAACCAAAAGCTTTGGACAACCTACTTCAAGTTGGTCCCATAGTCAATAATTCTACTTTTGAAAACAAAAGACAAAAGAAATGAAAGAATCGACATCAATTCAAAGCTTTCCTTGAAACCTTCAATTTAGTATCAAGCAACTAAGAAGGGATCCCTTTTGATGGATGGGTTCACCTAAACCCAAAACCCTTATTTTCTAACCCCCAACACCCTACCAACAACATATGCCTACATCACCTAAGACCTAACCCCTATAAAAAGACCTTAAGATTCATTAGGTGGGGTTTGAGGATATATTTCGCTAACCCTAAAAAATTTCAAATTGAGCTCAAGGCCAAGTTTATAAGATATTACATGCCTTAAGGCGAGTCTTGTGGTGAGACTTTCCCCACCTAGAATTGTTGAACCAAGTATCCGAACTCAACCGACATTGGTTGTTACAATATGTTCACCTTTGCAATAACTCTTTAATTATAAGATGCCCACATTTTGACCTTACCAATTTCTGGGTTATATTTATTAACCATATTTTCACATGAAAAAAAAATTCATGGTTCAAATTCTAGTTAAATAGGTACCCATTGATGTTGGTCAAGGTAGGGTTCTTTACAGGAACCATTGGGTTTGTGTCTAATGTGTTTCTTTAAATGAACAATACACAAGTTTTTTTTTAAAACTTGTTAGTTTTGGGCAACAATGCTAGCTTGTGAGAAGGAGACCATGAACAAGTGAGCTTAAAGGAATATTTTTTAAACTATTTATTATCACATAAATAAAATATTTTTGGAATATATCTTGTCAATCAAAAGAATATTTGATTATGTGGAAAAATATTTTGTTGCATAGTAGTTCTTTAAACATGGATGAAATTTGAAAATGGATGAAAATTATTGTCAAATGAAAATTTTGAAACATTGAAATGGATGGAAATTGAAAAGTTGATATGTTTGAAGCCTTAGGTAATATAAGATTGCATTTAAAACTTATAATGCATTCCACATTCATGAGCAAAACCAAATTAAAGCAGATAAGACAAATGTCAATAACTATTATGTATTGTCCATTTGCACATGTCACAACAAGTCTACCATTTTGGATTATGTTTCATTCTCTACATGGGACAAGAGTTGACTCACTTAACACAACTTGTTAAACATTGAACTTTGTTTCAATTCCAAGTTGAATGATGAATGAATTTGTTAAAAATAAAAATTTCACATGTATTAATTAATCCTATGGGCATCCTAATAACTAGATAGTTACTAAATTTGGTAAATTATTTATTGTCTTTTAGTGAATGAAACTGTTAGGACTAGTTCACCTATTGACATGGATGATTGGTATTTGTTTACCAATCACTACTATGGATTTGTGAATGGATTAGAATAAGGGACCCTATTTTGGTGGGAGAAATGTGCACCTTGTACGATATTAACAAAAGAGAATTTGGAGATGGACCCTTATCATTCTTGTATGAAACTTTGAAGGAATGTAAGAGAAAACATTATATGGAATCAAAGTAATGCAAGTGTGTGTAAAGATTATAAACCTTGTGTGTGTCACATGTGGTAGCCTTTTGTTTTTCTTTATTCGAGTTATGATGTTTATTCTCTAGTATGATGATAGTTGAATATAGTTTGATGTAAAATATAGTTTTTGTATTAATTTATCTCTACTTTATTGTGTTACACATGCAACTAGCTCTTTAGAGTATAGAAGCTTGTTGGAAGGTAATTGTTGTAGGATGGTAAGAACAATCTACATGTAGTTTGGTGGAAGGTAACAACACATCACAAATAAAACAATTTGGTGGAAGTCACTAGTGTGTTAGCTTGTTGGACCAACAATTTTTTGAAATACAAGCATGGGGTTGGAAGGTTTACCTTCTTACCTTCACCATGAATAACTAAAAATTCTAGCTTGTTTATATTTTGATTTCATTTTTTTGATTTTATGTTGGAAGGCAAAGCTGCCTTCCCCATGGTAGTCATTAAAAACCACCTTCCCTTTTGTAATATTTGAGAGGTTTTACTTAGCAACCTTCTCCAAGTTTTATTTACTAGGTTGTAAAATCCATGGTCTTACAAAATTCTTCCATCTACAAATAATAAATTACATGTTGTAGAATGTAATGCACATGTGCTTACAATGCATGCACTTCCCTTGCTTGTCCAACAAACTTGCCATCATCTATTTATGAAGGAAGGTAATTTGTTTTGTTTTGTTTTGTTTTGTAGGTACCGAGATGCTTTAGATTGTGTTCTTGGTGTCTTTGGAAAGCTCTCAACAAGGAGGAGTGCATGGGCTTAGTTCCATGATGTTTGGACTTGCAATGCAAAAGTTTTAGAATATTGAATGATTTTTTCATTGAAAATTAAATTAAATTGTAGCTAAAATTTTTCAAAGGAATTGGAATGTGCCTTTGGTGTTGTTGGAAAGATCTTGATGAGCAAGGTTTAATGGAATTTAATTTGGAATGTGGGGGATATTGATTTTAAAGTGATTTCTACTGCTGAAAATTCAAATAAATTCCAAGTTTTGGAAGGAAAAATCAATTGAGGATGTGGTAACACTTGAAGGCTTACCATTTGATTCAAGCATGATTTCCTTTCATATTTGGTTCGAAAAATTGATACATACGTTGCAAAACAATGTTCACATTTTGAGTTTCCCTATTTTGTAATTTGGGTTCACACTTGGGCCAATAGCAAAAGCCACATTAATTGTCATAAAATCCATGCAAGTGTAGGTCAAAAAATCTTCAATTTTTTTTGTTTTGAGGTTAACCAAAGGTAATGTTGTAAATGGATCCATAACTTAATGGAAGCACCAATGTGGTGGCAAAACAATTGCTTATAGAACATGACTGGCCTTCCACTTGTTTTGATGATAATTCAAGAGCTTGAATGTCCCAAGGTGTCACTAATAGAAAATTCCCGTTTTTAAACCAAAAAGTTTTCAACTGCACATCATTTGCAACTACGTTACAATTGGGATTTTAAAATTTTAAGAAAAAGATTATAGAAATTATTAATTAAATCAACTAATATATTATATTGGTATATTGTTGAAAAAAAATTCAACTAAGTGGTCATTTGCTGAATATTCCCAGCATCAACAATGTTTCCAAGTTGAACACCCAACTATGTTGGTAAATAGTGTGAAACATGTTTCAACTAAAAAATCATTCTTGAAATATTTTTAGCATCTAAGGTTCTCTAGTTGGCACATAATCAAAACATTGAATAATGTTCAACTATTTTGGTGACACCATCAACACACACATATGGATGATAAAATGTTTTAGAAAACAAATGAAATGCAATCTTGTTTGAAACTTTGTTGTGACTATCTTTTTCAATTACATTAGATAACTAATAGGTAACTTTAATTTTATACATATAATATTTTGATATTTATTTTATATTTTAATAACATTAAATTACATGTAAATTTTATTTGTATAAATGAATGGTTTTTTTTGTGCATATAAATATTTAATATTTAATTTCAAAATAAATGTTAATGAAAATTTCACAAATAAGTTTGTAATAATTTATGTTCAATATATGTAATTTATTTTTTCCATGTAAATCAAATGTTATTTTACGAAAAATCAAATACTTATACTTGTGGAACCGTAATGTTTATTCATTTTTATCCATATGGTGTCTTAATAGTTTAAAAAATTATAATAAAAATTCATTAATTATTAGGCTACATGTAAATGTTTTTTGTATAAATGAATGGTTGTGTATGATGAATTTTTTTATGCATATAACTATTACACTTTAATTTGAAAATAAAATTTAATGAAATTTTGAAATGTAGGTTAACTAATAATGTGTATGTTCAATACACATGTAATTTATTATTTATATGTAAAATCAATTTTTTTTTTACAACATATCAAGTAAGGATACATTATTAGTATTGTTTTGGAATTTTCATGTTTATTCTAATGTTGGCTATTAGTTCCAATATTTTTCTTAAAAAATCAATGTTATTAAAAATAATTTATTTATTCTTAAATTGTAATAATGATCAAAATAATTAATAAGGATATTGAATACATTGTTATTTATTTGAAAAAATTATTATTATTCTAACACCACTATATTTACAAATATATATATTTTTATACTTTTTTAATTTAGTATTTATTACATTAATTAATAATAGTTATAAAAATTCAAATAACAATATGAATAATAATAGTTAAATAAGTAGCCTAACCTAGCTTAGCTACTTAATTACAATATTATTAATGTTGTTGTTGTTGTAATTTTAACCAATTATTAATTATCACGACACTATAATAATAATTGCAATTAAAATGTCATTAAAAAATTACCGAGTTTTTATATTTTAATTAATTAGTTGATTTACAAAAGGTTAATAAGAAGTTATAATGAATTAATATTTATAAAGATTGAGTAGTTATTAATATTTATTTATTTGATAAATAATTATATTTAATTTCTCAAATTTTAAATTTTTAAATAAATATCTTATTATTTAGTAAATGATAATAATATATTTAAAATTTTAATTATATAACTATACAATTTAAAATGGTTGATGAATATTATTACAAATATTATTGTAACTAGCTAAACCTAGGCTAGGTAGATTATTAGTTTAGTTTTAAGTTCAGATTACTTTGTAATTTAATTGTAATTAAACTAAACTCATTTGAGTTGTAATTAAGTTACAATTCAATTATAATTGAAATGTTTATCCCATGTTTGTTTTCCATTCCAAAAATCCAAACTATATAAAAGGATGCACTAGGATTTTTGGAAAAACACAATAATTATGAAAATGTAATAGTCATTTGAGATGAACCAATTGAAAAGGCTCAACCCTAAAGTTAAACCAAATTAAATAGGGTTTCATTTGTTAAGTGCCATGTGGCTGAAATCTAACCTTAGTTTAAACCTAAATTAAATGGTTTATATTTAAATTTAACTTAGTTTTTAAAATCTAGACTTAACTTATGCTTAAGCTAGGTGGTTAATGTTCAAGCATCACATAGAGCTTATGGATGTGGATGTGCCACATGTCACCAAACCATTGGCCAATTGTTCAACTTACATAGTTATAACTTAATCAAAATTGCAATTGGATTTTTGGTACACATCATGCCCAATCAACAAATGAGGTTCATCCACTAATTGAAAGTAATTGAAAATAATTCTTGACTATAATGGTATGCAATTTGCAATTAAAATGGTAAATAGAGGGTATTGTTGTAGTGTTCACATGTGGTTGACATTTTCAATTAAAATGTTATTTTCAACCTGTACTTGTCAACTTTTTTGGTTTGTATTTTAAAAAACATTTTCCAATTGCAAAAAATACTTTGCAATTACCTTTGTTCTTCTCAACTATGTTTTTTAGTTGAAATGTAGTTGAAATTGTAGTTTTAAATTGCATTGATGATGAAGTTTCATTTGGATAACTTCCAATTTTTTATGTTAAGGTTACAAATGAATTGTGGGGGGGAAGGGCGGGGGGTGGGGGGCACAAGCTTTGTGGTCCACCAGTTGGGTGGTAAGGTCTATTGTATTCAATTGTTTTGTTATGGAATGTTTTCTTTATGAACTGGTTTCCTTGGTGTTCATTTCATTCTCATATTCAAAGTTTTATATGTTACTTATAAAGTTCACAAATATGCATTAAGAAAGATTGCAAGGTCTTCCTTTGATCCAAGTATTGAAAACAAAAGTGAATGCCATGTTTATATCAATTGCAATATAATGTTCTATAATAAATAAATACATTCAAGGAAGTTGAAGGTTCCTTTTTATAATTTTCATTCCACAAATATCTTGTTTTTTCCAAGTTCACACACACGTTAATGACAAATAAATAAATAAATACCATGAAATTTATGTACCCTTTTGTTGTGCAAAAAATATCTTAGCCTACATTCAATTCTATTTTTTTGAATATTGGAAAAAGTGGCCCTTTTCTAACATCTCCATTGTCCTTTTGAATATTTCAATACCCTAAGTCCTTACTTTTTTACACATTTAATTGTTCCATTCTTCAAGATATAGTGAATATGTACAAATTCTTTCCATGGATATGCAAATAATGCTCCTTGTCCATCATTTCCATAAGTCCTTTCATTTTATTTAAAACATACAATTCCCTTTTATGTATTTGTATGTTAATTCAACCAAATCTTTTTTTTTCTAAAACAAACCTTTAGCCTTCATTCACATGCATGATTATGTACACACATCAATATAAATGCATCTTCTTTCCATACTTAAAATTGTTACCACAGGCTATAATGTGTTGAATAATTACACAAAGGTTGAAAACACTTACCCTTTCACATTTATAAGATGGCTAACATCTATCTATTTTCAAATGTGCATTAAAAATGATTGTTGGGTTTTTAATGGATCCAAATATTGAAAACCAAAATGAACACCATCTACATATCAATTTCAAATTGATTTATATAACTAAAAAATTCATGTTTCATTTCTACTCCAACAAATCCAACATTCCCAATGGTTTCAAACAAATTTTCATATTGCACAACACATTTTGGGTTTTATGACCAATTTAAAAAACAACTATTGTTTTTTTTTACTATGTTTATAACTACTTAATCACAAAAATTAAGTAGTCGCAAAGGACATTAAAATGCCACATGGCATCATGGTTTTGCAGCTATAGTCAATATGACAACTTGTTCAATTTTTGGGTATATATAAAAATTTATATTAATATATTTGAGTGATTTAAAATTAGGAATTTAGAAATACCATTCACTTTTGTAAATTAATAATGATTCAATTTTTAATGAGGATGATGTGGCATGCCATGCGTCAACAAAGTGTTACAACTAGTAGTCAACCTCATGACTCATATCACTAATTTTAATAAAATTGCATTTATTGATTTGTTAGAAGTGTTTATAATGCCAAAACATGTTTTTTGCGACTTGTCCTATGCAACAACAATGTCCAATACAATTAAGAAAACAAATTAAAATGCCTTTAACAACTAGTAGTCAACTTTATCACTCATGTAATGAACAAAAATGATTTTTAAAAAATAAAAAAATGCATAGGGCCAATCATTTTATTAATTTAGTTTAAATTAACCTAGTTTAGTTTAAAATTTTATCACAATTGAACTAGATTTAGCCATGTATTGCATCAATAGTGAACTCTATTTTAATTTTTCCAAATTTAACCAAATTTAACCTAGATATTTAATTTAATTTATGATTTTAAAACCATGTTTAGCATAAAAATTATGTTTAATTTCATTTATGTTAGTTTAAACATGTTTAACCAAAGTAATTGTGTTTAATTTCATTTATGTTATTTTAATCATGTTTAATCTAAATAATTATGTTAAAAAAACTTTTAGCCATATTTTACCATGTTTAGCCTTATTTATGTTTATTTAGCCATATTTAGCTTAAATAGTTGTACTTAAGTTAATTTATATATTAATTTAGCTATGTTTAGACTAATTTAATATATGTTTAGCCTATATTAACTTAGGTTTAACCTAGCTAAGTCTACCATAACTTAACCTAAATCTAATTTAAAGCCTAAGAAGTCTTAGTTAGGTTAAATAGTAAATTAGGTTAATTTATTTTTAACATAAGGATGCTTGGGTTAATTAAGGTCTAAGGCTTATAAATAGTCTAATTTGATTTAACTCATTTAAATTTAATTTAGGGAGGCCTAAGTTAACCTAGTTTAAGTTGGTAGGTAGTAGGTAGGTTGATTTATGTCAACCTAGGTTGGTTTAATTATTTGAGGTTAAAAAAAATTGATCTTTATAATTTTGTGTTTAATAGACATAGTGTAAAAAAAGGTGGCAGCATAATGGATAGGGACTTCAACTCCAAGATGGAAGTGAAGGGTTCAAATTTTTGTTCTTTCAATTTATAATAACTAGGCCATTTAACCTAGGTTAAGTGACTTAGATTGATGTTTGTTTTTAACCTTGGAAGTTAAAAGGCTAATCTTTGTTTTTAACTTAGGCCACCTAGCCTAGGTTAGGTAATTTGGGCTTTTAGGTTAGCCTAAATTGATTTTTGTTCATGTGTGATGACTCATAATTGAACATGTGCTTTTAGATTTTAACAGGTCTCATCCATTTATCAAGGTGTCTTTTGTAACTTTTAATTGAATAAAATGACTAGGTTGACATGACATACATTTTACACATCAAATCAAGGTCAATGATGACTTGAAATTTCAATAATATAAGAAAATTAAAAAATCCTAGTTGATAAAATGACTAGGCTTTGTAACTATATGTCCTTTGCAACTAAAATGGATGAAACAACATGGGTTTAACAATTCAATAATCACTAGTTGCAAATGTCCTTTTTAATTAATACATAATCATAAAGGCAAATTGCAAAACCCAATATGTGTTCTTGTGTTGATATACAAATAATGTTCCATGTCCTTAACATACAATCCATTTTTATATATTTATATGCTAATTCATTCAATATAACCTTGGAAAAAAAACCAATCCATGAAATTTACAACCATGTTGCCCCACCAACATAAATGCCACATTTACATGGAAATACATTCAATTCGATTCAATATTTAGAAAATTTACCCTAGCTTATAATGTTTTAAATAGTTACATAATGGTACAAATGAAGACCCTTCTACATATTTATAGGATGGCTAGTGCTCAAGTTGATTAAATAAAACATAGACCACCAAATTTGGCAACCTTATTGACTTCATATAAAAATTTATGGCCTAATTGAATGTATAAGTTTCCTTGGATTCTTCTTTTGGTGTCAAGTTGCATTGTTTTCCTTTTAGTTTAGTATACTTCATTACAAATATCAAATGTTCACCCAAACACAAATATGTTTTCCCCTAGTTCACATAATAAGTTTTTTTTTGTCACCTATCACTTCTTACCATCGAATCTTATGTTTAACTAGATAGAAAAAAAAGGTGTTGTGTTCCTATCAAAAGAACTAGCAGAAAATGAATTGGTTTCAAATGATAATCAAGTTACAAATGTTTGGAGGTTTATCACTATTCCTGTTATAAACTCACTTGACATTAATTTGTGCCACAATAATCAAAAAATATGTTGACAAAATAGTTCAAAGATTTTAAAGTTGTTCTATTCATAATTTTTTTGCATATATGAGAATTTTCCCATTTGATGGTTACTATGACAAAATCTTTTTTGACCATTCCTACGAGTGGTTGATTTTTTTTCATTTATGTGCACTCCCCCAACATTAGCGATATCTCTGGATAGTCACATGGACATTGCCATGTGGAGGTTGCCATGTGAATGTTGTCACATGGACATTTTTGCTCACATGGTGGAATTGAAAAATTTGTCAACTTATATTCCATTAGCATTTGAAAAATCTACTAATTATTATTTTTTGACATGGATGAAATGTATTTAAAATATTCTTTCTTGTTCATGTTGATGTTCATATGATCATGAATAACATTTGTGGTATGATTAAGTTTAAACGTTAGTCACAAATTGTTCTAAGACTTCATAAAAATCATGCTTTGGTGTAATGTATGTCAATTATTCCATGATGGATGAATAATTGATGTTCATTATTGATTATGAATGTTCAATAGAAAAAAACTTTCACAAATGAATACATATAAGGATAAAGATTAGGGCAAAGACATCTTTGGATGAATCAAAATGATTTCTTACATTTTAATCAATGTATGTCCACCTATGAAAGAAATGGAGATCTAAAATGCTTATATCAAATGAGTGAATAACAACAAATCATGAAATTTAAGAATTATTCATGACTATGATTTCTATGCCATATATTAGTTATAATTTTGGCTTCATGTTGACTCTTTGTACATAATTGACAATTGAGATAAGGTGCACTTGCTATAACTTGAGTTTTTGTTCCATCCACACAAAAGAACTTGAAATGATTCTAATTACAAAAACTTGTTTCAAATGACTAGTGCAATTCCATCAGATGAAGTGTGGTAGGACTTTGCAAAATATCCAAGACAATTCAAAAAGAAAAACTTACCTCAACTACTATCACTAAAACAACACGACCACAAAGTGTGCAAGACAAACCAAAGATCACTTCCAGCAATGAGGATAGCATCAGTAATCCAACAAAGAAAAAGGTTTGGGTACAAGTAATATAAACTTTACTTTCATTTGATAACATTTTATCTCTCTCCTCTAATTGGAGCTTGATCAGTTATGTTATTGGTGCTGTCTCCCCTTGTTCCTTGTTGACAGCAAACATGGGTTGGAGACATAATTCTCTAACCCAACGCACACCTGTTGTTGTTGGGGAGGCTGGAATGAAACCCTCGATATCTGTCAAATTGCAAAGAAATATTGAAAACAACTTGAGGTTAGTATGTAACACAACAATGAGTGCCATCATAACCTTATGAGCATTTTCTCACAAAGTGTCAGACCAATCACCTTCATCACAAGTAGCAGTGATGAACTGCCATGAATATGCTTGGTAAATTTAACTGTAATTTTAGGCTAATTTCATTGACAGTCATTAATTTTTAATTCAATGTATTAGTACCTGCATTGCAACCCACACGTCATAACCTGAAAGAGCTCCAGCTTGCTTTGAACATCAATAATTATGGACAATAATCAGTCCACAATTGAATATGATGATCTTATGAATAAGAGCTTTACCAGGGCTGATCATAATTGCAAATTGGTTCTCTCAAATGGCCAGTTTTCTTAACCATGTATATAGCAAAGCTTCCGCAGACTAGAAGTTGTATTCATTGCTTTAGAACAATAACTAGATGTTGCATTTGTTCTTTCAGAATAATAAGCTTAGAGTAGATGTTGTGGAGCATGTCGATGGCAACAGAAGAATTCCACTAAATTGTGGTGAAACTTTCAGGCAGTTGTGATTCAGTTATGCAAATAGATTGCCACAAATCTGCAGATTTTTCCTACTTCAGAGAGGACTACCAGGAGCTGTGTTGATGAGCCCAAATGCAATAGCCAGTTTCTCACTCTGGTGACACAAATGAGACACCTGTTCTTCTTCCACATCATGCAGAACAAATTTCATACAAGGCACATACCCCACATCATGCATGAGCCCTGACAATATCTGCACTTCTGCATGAATTCCAATCAACTGGGGGTGGTCTTGATCTTCTACCACAAAGTTATGCACCTCATTATTCACTTCAATCCAGGTACGACCCGGCTGTTTCTTCACACCTTTCTCCTTTTTCTGCCATTCAACATTCTCAAAGAGATGCCTGTTGCCAGCAGCAGCACATAACCAGCAGCATTTTCAGGCTTCATTTCAAGAATTTGTTTCGCAATGTGTTCTGCCATCTCCATATTACCATGAATTCTGCACACGCTGAGCAAAGCCATCCATGCAGCGACATCTGGTTTAAAGGGCATTGCCATGAGCATATTCTCTGCCTCCTGTAGCTGACCAGCACGGCCAAGAAGGTCAATCATACAGGTGAAATGTTCCAATTTTGCAGAAATCATATAGTCTGTGACCATTGAAACATAGCAGCACATGCCTTCATCCACCAAACCTGCATGGCTACAAACTGACAGCAGACAAATAAAAGTGATATCATCTGGCTGTACACCTTCTGCAAACATCTGTTCAAAATATTTAAGAGCATCCTTACCATGGCCATGCATGGCACATCCTCCCAGTATGGTGGTCCAAGTTACCACATTTCGAGATGGCAGCTTGTTGAACACACTCCAAGCATCCTCCATGCTCCCACACTTTGCATACATGTCAACCAAGCTACTCCCCACAGAGACCTCAAACTCACAACGGCTTTGAATGATTTGCTGATGAACATACCTGCCCTCTTCAAGGGCAACAATAGTGGCACATGCATTCAGCACCCCCACAAAAGTGACAGAGTTTGGTTGCACACCTCCTGTTGCATTTTTTGAAATAGTTCCAATGCCTTCTGCCCTTGCCCACATTGCACATGTCCCAATATCATGGTGGTCCAAGTGACCACATCTCGAGATGCCATCTTGTTGAAGACTCTCCAAGCCTCCTCAATGCTACCACATTTTGCATACATGTCAACCAAGCTATTGCACACAAAAACATCAGACTGCAAACCACTTTGAATGATCTGCTGATGAGCACATCTGCCCTCTTCGATTGCAACCACACTGGCACATGCATTCAGCACCCCCACAAAAGGGATTTTGTAAGCTTCTGATTCCGTGCAAAAACGTTCGATTGCACTGTGCCTGGTGCCATTGCAGCTATCTCTGCTGCCACCCATGGTGGGTTTCGTTGGTCCTCAAGCCAGAGTGCTTCCCGTGTCTTCTTGTGCTTGAAATCCGGATACCTTTCACTTGTCTACAACCAGAAATCCAGATCAAGCTGATCAGTGATGTATTGTCCACAACCCGGGCATAAATGGGATCATAAGAACAGAGAAAGCCACACTGAACTTCTCAATCAGCAGATTGGATTTACCTACCTTCTCAAGCCTACTATTACTATCTCATTAATGCTAAGCACTTGAAAAGATGTTTAGATGAGGGCAGGATAGCAACTAGGAGAGAGCAACCAGATTGACACCAACAAGAGTATGGCTCCATTGACGTGTGAACTCTGAGAGGTTTGATGTTCACTTACCTTCTCTGATCTATGATCCCACCATTGCGAAGGATCCAGAAAGAACGCCCGCCACAGTTTCTCTCTCTGACCTCCAGGGACTGCAGAAAACCTTCATTTCAAATGATGTGCTTTGATCACATAGAAGCCACGAGGAGGTATCGCATTTTTGCATAGATTTTGTACAACCCTTCCATTTGACTGAGAATATATCATTATAATAAAATCAGGTCAAGGTTTTTCGGGAAACAAAACACATATTGTGAGAAGGCTATACACAGAGAAGAACAACACAGCAAAGCTTACAATTGAAGTGATCTGTGAGTGCCGCCTCTGTTTCTATTAGGCGCGGTCCGGAAAGAAGTGCGGTGTACTGCGAAAGTTGTTGATGGGTAAAGTGGAATAGCGGGTGCACACAGACACCTAGCAGCAAGTTCCTCCTCGTGCACCTCCCTCGTCTGCATGAGGTGGTGGAGCAGCTGCTTTTGTGGTTTAGAAAATAGTTAGATCTTGCACATGGCAATTGCTCTTGTTGCACTGCTGACGAAGACATTGCTTCGCAAAAGCGTTGCGAATCTCGCTCCTCACAATCCAAGAGCATCCCAAGTACAGTTCCAAATGCAATTCTCTCTCGAGCGTGCCAAGTCGACGCAAATGCAATCTCTCTCCTGCCGCCGCCACCCGTGAAATTCGTGGTGGGACAATTCCGCATTGAACGTCACCCCTCCGCTTGCAATTTTCCTAAAACCTCCAAAACCCCGGCACCCCAAATGCAGCACCAGTAATATGATCCTACTGTTTGTTAGTGGGATTGTGCTGTGCGGATACCCAATTTGGGGTTTGTGGGAAATTTTGTATGTGCTGTGCAGTGGCAAAGATCGATTCAAGATCTTCATCTTCAGTCTCTCCTTGTCAACCACATTCGGCGGCACTAGGGTTGAGGCAAGATCACCATATACGCTTCTTCTGGCAAACCTGAATACCCTGATGGCTCAACTCATCTTTGTCTTCCTCAGTGGTGCAGGTGATCATCAGCTCTCTCTCTGTCTTTCTCTCTGTCTCACTGTCTCTCTGTGTCTCTCTTTGTGTATCTCGCCTCAAGAGAACTATTAACATTGATTTTGTTTGTGAACTTTGACATCTTTTGAATACATTGCAATTTGATTTGCATGTTCTTCTTCTGCAGAACTGGGTTACCCACGTGCTGTCCAACACAATGGCAACATTGATTGCAGTATTTCACAGGTTATCACAACCTTCAGAGCTGATCTGCTGGTCAGAAGTAGCGCTCATCACGAACGAGGACACAATATTTGTTGAAATCTGAAGAGTTATTGCAAACAATAGAGGAGGAAGTCAGGTTTTCTTTGCCATGTTTCATTGCCAGGTAACTTCAGTCTTTAAACACACCCACAAAATGATCACTAGTGCTGCTGCTTTCTTTATGCTGGATTGACTTTTTTGGAGCTTTTGTTGCTCAATGAATGGGAGCTTTGGGGTCCTTCACAAACAGGAGTATCCACCAGGTGTATTCATTGCCTCAATTTGGCATCATCAACTGCAAAACCCTTTAGCAGAACCAACCTGGTTGTTTTGCTCCCATTGCACCTCTGGAACATGCAATCAACACTACAGCTGCTGATGCATTTGGTGATGTTTTAATCTGTGACTCTGGTTGTCACCCAGGGGCACAGCTCTGCAGACCCTCCAAATTTGTATGTTGGGTTGTTGGGTCAAGGGTTTTTATATGCTGGGATTATATTACTTTCTTGTGCGATTCCTCTGCTTTGCTTGGTGGAACAATTCCTTCTCTCTGAGCTTACTAGCTCTAGTGTAGAGCAGCTTGCTTAGTTTGTTAATGAACTCCCAAGACAGCTGCTTGTCTTTCTGACATACCACAATTATGATCACATTGATGGTATGGACAGTCTTAAGCTCATTAACACCAAATAGTTTCTTGTGCTAGTCTTTACAGTATATGTATGGAGAAGGGTTGTGTTGCACTGAATTTGTTCTACCACCTTGACCCTTAAACTACATTGAGGATATAAGGTGCAGTCTAAATGGTACCCAACTACAGCCTGTGGGGTACAAATGATCAGTTTGTCCCCGAGTCTAGTTTCTTATATTGGTAGGTTGAATGGTGACAGGATTGCCAACTCACAAGCTATCATCATTGCACACCAGAAAACCCTGAAGTGCATGGGGAAAGGTGAATTTTGGCTCAAGCAATATATGGCTGTTTGGTGGCTGCCTGTAATGGTCATGCTCTTGTCATTTCATGAAGCTCTTCTTACTTGGTATATTGGAATTTGGGACAGCTACAAAATTGGGTTATATTGCATTGTTGTAGGAGGCAGCTTCAAATTGCTTATTGCTGGTCAAGAACTTGAAGTTATAGCAGCCCCGATATGTGCACCTCTGCAAGTAGCTGTCTATTGGAACTAACCAGTTCTTATGGCAAATGATGCAATTGCTAGCAAAGCAAATTGTTGTTAGTGAGTTGCTATATGCCCATCTTCTTGAATTGAATATGATGGAAGGTTTAGTGTTGACAGTGCTGTCTGATTCTGTCAAATGGAGGTGCTAATGTCAAGGTCTTGGAATGGACTGCCAGTTAACTATTCATTTGAATGCTTCTCAACAATCCTTGCTTGCTCGTGTGCAGGGTCACACAGATGGTCATCTTGCACTTTTGCATTACATGACAGGAACTCTCCATGGTGATCACTGTGTGGGGTAAGTAGTGCATTGGGGATGAGTAATTCAAAAGCGTATGAAGACTTTGCCATGAAAAATCCAGTTATTTTGGTTGGCCAGCCAGTGCCACATTCCACAGACTCCTCTGGCATACATAGCCAAATTATGGAATTGCATAAGATTTGCAGCCTTCTGGATATGGATACCAAGAACAAGGCATAATTCCACAACTATGTCCTGATGCCATTCCAGAAACTAGATGCTGGAAGTAGGTCTTGAACAGAGAGATAAACATGCTGGATTGCTTCAAGTTCCATATTGGTGATACATAGCTAAATGAAATTGCACCTTTGCAGCCTTTTGGAAATGGATACCTCCAAGAGTTCAAGGCATTTGTTCTCCCATTCCAGAAACTAGAGAAGGAGCTAGGGCTTCAGAGAGAGAGACAGAGAGACCCTGGATTGTTTCAAGTTCCACGCGCATCACTTATGTACACGAACTAGGGTGTGGTCAGAGAGATTTCAATAAGTTTGTGCCTACGAGCCAAGTGCACCTTGCTGGTTTGGTAGCACACATCCTATCATGCATGTACATCAAGAGACTTTGATGAGTCTCATGTGCCTAAGAACCAAGTGCAACTTGCTAGTTGGTAACACACGAATACTATCATTCATACATTCAAGAGGGAATTAGGGTTACAGGATTTTGTAGTCATTCTTAATGAAAGAACTTGATCCATTTGACAGGAAAATCCAAGTCAATTTTGGGAGCTGTAGAAAACCCTTCACATGAGATGAAGGGCAGTACTGAATCCTGATGCAGGTGGATCTGCAGGCAAGTGAGCTATGTGCAATCGGCTGTGAGACGGAGCTCCAGTGATCGTGAAGCCACTGTCAGAGCTATGCGCAATCGTCAGCAAGAGGGAGCAATACAGGGTCCTCCGCCGCAATCGACATAGAGGTCACTCACAAAGCCAATTAGGGTATTATCGCTCTCCAATCCAACGTAATCCCACTGATAATCATCGTCGACGTCTACGCCGCTGGTTGTGCAGTTGATGAACACCGCTGTCCCTGCGGGGATTGTGGCGACGAACTCACAACCGGCGTCAGGACACGCAAAAGCGTTGGCATCGACCGCCACGGAGTCGCAGGTCACGTAATTAGAAGCCGTCGTGATCATCAGAAGCAGTGATATGCAGGCGAACTGTAAGAGAGTAAGAGGCACTAGTCTGCACACATCCATCCATCCAGCCAGCCAGCCAGCCATAAATCTTTTCAGTCTCCACCTCAAAACACCCAACTTCCAACTCTCCTCAAACACAAAAGAACAACGATCAGGCTGAGCAATAAAAACGACGACAACAACGACGACGACGACGACGACGACAGAGCAAGGTGCATCATTAAGAAGATCTCTAGGTGTAGAAGAAAGCTAGTGATTTTTACAGCATCAGCGTACTTGACTGTTGTTGTTCTCGCCATGGTGATGTCGTCTCCCCGCTGTGAGATACAGAAAGCTGAGTAACCAAAAACTAGGAGGAACCATTGAACTGAAAAATGGAAGGAGGAGGAAGAAGAGGAGGAAGGAACACTTAATGGGACAAAATGAAACTGTATCATAAGACATCTCAGCTGGCTGACTGACAAGTCAACACATAAAGGATTGAAAATAGTGCAGCTCCGCGTTTCATACGGCTTCGTTATGCAATACCATAAGCTCGGTTATTTTGCCAAGTTGATGTTTCTTGTTTGTCAAGTTCACTTTGTCAAAATGCTAACTAAGTCCACATCCACTTTGCCAAGTTGCCTTTGCTATAAGTTGCCAAGTCCACATTGCCATATCCAACTCCACGTTTGACCACTTTGCCAAGTTGCCTTTGCTATAAGTTGCCAAGTCCACATTGCCATATCCAACTCCATATCATCAAATGGCCAATTCTCTGAGTGCCCACTGTAGAAGGGCGCCATCTCCACCTGTGCTTCGTATGTGATCCTGCTCAGTAAAATGGAATGAAGAAAAGTCGAAATATGTCGGTTTGCCTCACGGGCTCAGCGTATTTGCCCAGCTTGCGGTCGCTGGTCAAAGACTGAGCAATTGCCCAGTTTGCGGTCGCTGGTCAAAGGCTGAGCAACTGTGTGCACCTGCAGAAAAGAGTGTAATAAATATGATCTGACTGACTGCTCATAATGGTTTCTCATTGAAGCATCATAATAATTGGTCCAGGTGGTTTGCTATTAGTAGTCCGCAACCTATTTGCTGTCCAAGTTCATTTTTATCGGTGGGGTTGCAAAAAAGTAAATAACTAAACTTGTCCCTGAAAATTATTTTCACAGGGCCACATACTGAGCACTGCTGGGGATGCTGTAAGGATTCGGCGGTGTTTGTCAGCTTCTTTTGACTTTGTTAGAAATTCAGGAGAATTTTGAAGGGAAGAACTCTACATATGTAGCTCCATAATTGGCCTTCCTCTTTCGTCAGACTATATTTGGCAATCTTTTGTGTTTCCAGGCGTTAAATAGGTCTGCTGGTATTTGATAAAGAGTGTTTCTAGGCTTTAAATAGGTCGGCTGGTATTTGCTTTTGCCTGCCTGTTGAGGCACATGGTCGCCATTAAGGCAACCTTTCAGAATCCTTTTAAAAAAGAAACCCTAATGGATGTCAGACAACCCCAGTCCCTGGGCCCAGTTATCCTCTCAACGTTGAACTTACCAAGGTGTATTCACACATGATGTTAGGTCAGTGTCAAGTGAAAATCTAGGTGGCACTGAATGTCAAATGGGCATGATAGCTTGATGTTAAGTGAATGCTAGCTTGACATAAAAAATTTCATGGTAAGAGATTTAAAGGTATATTCACACATGATGTTAAGTCAGTGTTAAGTGAAAATCTAGGTGGCATCCTAGGTGGCACTAAATGTCAAATGGGCATGATAGCATGATGTTAAGTGAATGTTAGCTTGACATAAAATTTTCATGGTAAGAGATTTAAAGGTGTGTTCACACATGATGTTAAGTCAGTGTTAAGTGAAAATCTAGGTGGCATCCTAGGTGGCACTAAATGTCAAATGGGCATGATAGCTTGATCTTAAGTGAATGCTAGCTT
>Ga0116231_10001719_pt1 | contig 45459 bp, 36 predicted proteins | sample S1TSphgellanicum_2_FD_89695 | JGI IMG/M metagenome (GOLD analysis project Ga0116231, IMG submission 89695) | Host-associated microbial communities from peat moss isolated from Minnesota, USA - S1T2_Fd - Sphagnum magellanicum MG | ecosystem: Host-associated > Plants > Peat moss > Unclassified... | reverse complement strand
TTTGAATTCTGAAGTTTAAAATTTAAATTTTAAGAAATTATTTGACTTGAAAGTTGAAATTTGAATTCCAAATTATTATTTTGGATTTTCAAAATTAATATTTCAATTCAGAAAATTATTAATTTTAGCCTTAAAATGGAAATTTCAATTTTGAATATTATTATTTGAATCTGAAAATTAACATTTCAATTCTGAAAATTTTTATTGAACTTCAAAAAACTTATTTGATCTAAAAATTAATATTTGAATTCTGAATTACTATTTTGGAATCTTAAATTTATATTTTAATTCAAAAAATTATTGATTGAGTTTCAAAGGTTCTTTCTACTAGTGTTATCCATAATAAATCACTTTTATAAATAATTATAAATGATTATGTTTATTAAATCTAAATGACACTAAATAATTATTGTTATAACATATATTTGTATATTCTTATATTAAAAGAAATTAATTAAATAAATTAATATGACATTAAAATCATTGTAATTACTTCAGATAAAAATTAATTAGTATGTGCATAATTATTTTACTGATTTTAATTTCACGAATTATAATATAATATTATTATCTTAAAACATTTTGTGATTAATAATCTATGATAAATATTTTATGGTAATTTTACAGTAATTATGAAAATTAATTTTATGTTTAACAAATTATTATATTTAGAGTTAATAATTACCAAGAGAAAAAATTTAATTGACGTATAATAATTTTTTAAAAAATAAATGTTATTATACAATAAGTAGTGTAATTATTTTAATAATAAAATTTTAAAATTCGTGTAAGCATTTACTTTCTAATAAAAATTGTTAATTCATTATTTATAATTTCAAAATAAATATATAAAATATTTAATTTTAAATTATAGTCATTAAATTAGTGTCACATTAATTATATTACGTATAATTTGATCAGATTCTAAAAAGTAATAAAATATTTTAAAACATTTTTATTATTTATGAATTATGTATTAATAACTTGTGAGTAACTAGATAATTAATTTTTTTAATTTTAAAAAGGTATTACTTATTTAAGTAATTGATAATGAATACTAAATATTTGTAATGTATAGTTTATAATTTAAATATATGTAAATTTCATCATTAATAATTAAATGATTATCTAATTATCTAGTACTTGAATTGTTTAAAAATCTAAAAACTAAAAAAGTTAGGCATAAAAAAAGTATTGGAATTGTAATTTAGTTTGTAAGGAAATTGAGATTTCAAAACTTATCCAATATTGTTTATTCTTCATTTATATTTTAAACACTATATAAACAAAGGGGGTGTGCCTATCGAATTTCACATTAAGAAATTTGTGCACATGGGATGAGCTAATCAAAAGGCTCAACCTAAAACAAAAAAACAAATAATGCACAATTCTAAAATACTTACCTCCCCAACCTACTTATCTATCTAGCTAGGTAGGTACCTAATTTGACCTACCCATCTAGGTTAACTTATGTACCTACCTACCTAAGTACCTACCTATATGAGTAGGTATTTAGCCTAGGAAGGTAAAACCTACCTACTTACTTTTTTATTTAAGTAGGTAGGTAGGCAGGTAGGTAAGGATTGTAGGCACTTATTTATGTACCTACTTAGGTACCTACCAACCTAATATTAATATTTTATTCAGTTTTTTTTTAATGCCACATGGCATATTTACATTGGGCCACATGTCATAATATAAGGTCATCCAAGTATTTAAATTGAACGTCTTAGATTATTTCAAAATAATAATAATAATAATAATAATAATAATTTAAATAATCATATATTAAGACACGTGGCAACACATGATTTGACTTTAATTGTGACCAAAATAGTTGCATCTTAGTCGCATGTGACAATACGTATACAATGGAGTCAAAAGATGAAATGTATTTGTTGACTTTTTCTTTCATACAATACCTTTTGTCATTTACGATTAGTTTATCACATGTGACTTATCTTAGGTAACTAAAAAGATTTTAGTTGCAAAATGTTTCTTGCTACTAAAATTTAATCGCAAAGAATAGTCGAAAATACATGTTTTGCTTCTAGAAAATGGACTTGGAAAATACTATAGCCAATTTTGTATTTGAATTGTAGTTCAAGAGACATTTCCCGATTTCCAAGACTTAATAACCTTATTTATAAGTGAAGAGATGATAATTGTTGGTACTTCATCTAATGGAAGATCATAAGAAAGTGTTTCCTACTCAAATATTAATAGAGGTACAGGTAGAGGTGCTAAAACTTCATTTCGAAATCAATACGGAAGTTCGCATGGTGGACATCATCAACACGAAAGTCAACTTCATGGAGGTGGATGAGGAAACTTTAAAAGAAAAACTTGTGGAGGTCGTGATGGAAGTCATCAAGGTCAACAACCAAATAGCAATTCAAACTACTATTATTGTAGGAAACCTAGGCACATGGCAAAAAATTGTTATCAAAAAGGAACATGATGCATGAAATGGAAAACTACAACAAGGGAGTTATGCATAACTAGCAATGAAGGTGATGAACAACTATTTGTGATTCAACACATGGCAAATTCAATGATAGGAGGTGTATGAGATAACAATGTTTAGTATGTGGATTCTGGAGCTTCAAACCACATGATTAATCATGGAAAATGGTTTAGAGATGTAAGGGATTTGAAAACACCGAAGTTTGTGGAAACTGATGATGACACTACACATCCCATTACACAAATTAGCAAGGTGTCATTGTCCATGCAAGATGGGCAAATAAAGTACTTGAAAGATGTATTTTATGTTCCAACCATAACAAAAAAATTAATCTCGATAGGCCAGATGATGGAACAAGGTTTATAAGTGATATTCAACCTTAATGGATGCTTTGTAGAATACATGAAAAACCCAGGCAAATTGATTGCAAAAGAAAAAAGGAATGGATGAATGTTCACCTTAGATGTGAACATGCTTAAGGTGAATTCCATGTTATTCACACATGGAAAAGGAGTTGGAAACATTAGAATTTGGCACAAACGGGTTTGCCATGTTAATCTCCAACATCTTAAATTAATGGAGAAACAAAATCTTGTTGGAGGTTTTCCCAAATTTGGAACAAAAGAGGCAATGTCAAAAGTTTGTGAAACATGTTAATTGGGGAAGAAAGCTAAACATCCATTCCCAACTCAAACAATTCATGTAAGTTCCAAACCTTTGGAAATGATCCACTCAAATGTGTGGATCACGAAAACAAAATCCATTAAAGGATGTACGTATTACATGAGTTTCATTGATGACCACACAAAGAAGGTGTGGGTCTATTTCATGAAACACAAAGATGAAATGTTTCAACATTTTTTGAATTTCACAGCAATGGTGGAGAAGGAGAAAGGTGTGAGCATCAAATGTTTAAGGTCCGATGGAGGGTAAAAATATTTTTCAAATGAATTCAATGAATATTTGATAGAACATGGAATTTAAAAGAAGTACTTATGTAGTTATTCCTCACAACAGAACGGAGTTATTAAAAGGAAGAACATGCACATTGTAGAAATAACACGTGCCATGTTAAATGAAAAGAATTTTCCAAATTACTTTTGGGCTGAAGTGGTAACAACTACAATCTATATCATGAATCGAACACCCATAGCGATAATTCATGGCATGACACTCGAAGAAAAATTCATAGGCAAAAACCAGATGTCTCACACCTTAGAGTGTTTGGTTGCATTGCATACGTGCATGTTCTTGATGAGAAGAGATCAAAACTAGACCCAAAAGCTGAAAAATGTATCTTCATTGGATATTCCTTAAAATAAAAAGGATATATATATTTTAACCCTTCCATTCAAAAGTTGCAAGTGAGTAAAGATGTTGTGTTTGATGAAATGGTTAGCTATTACTCACCACTAAGGATAGCAAAAGATGGAAAGGCTAGAAATGGTGATGTTTTATCAAATGAGGAACAAGAATCAAAATTAATTAGTGGACCACAAGAATTTTCAATTTGTGGGTCTAATAGCACTCCATGGAAAAAAAGATTAAGATTTTCAAACATTGTACATGGTAATTCTCAAACATCATCTAAAAAATCTCATGTAAATGGTGAGTTAAGTGATTCAGAAACAAATGTGGGTGAAGAATCAAAAGTCCTTTCAATTACTACTTTCGGAGTTTGGATGGTTAAGAAAGCTTTGAAAACACCAAACAAAAATAATGGAGTACGAATATCCAAATGAGTCAAGTACCCTGTACAAAAATTCATGTATGATAGCTTTGTAGCTCATCATTATGCATACATGGTGAGAGTTATATAAGAGGTTGAACCCATTTGTTTTGAACAGGTGGTTGGAAATCTTAAGTGGGACAATGCCATGGATGAAGAGATGGCAGCATTAGATGCTAATGCTACTTGGGAATTGTAATTTTACCAAAGGACAAAAAAATAATTGGGTGCAAATGGGTGTACAAAGTCAAGCACAATGCAAATGGATCTATGAACATATACAAAACAAGATTAGTTGCCAAAGGTTATGCCCAAACTTATGGCATAGACTATGAGGAGACCTATAGTCTAGTTGCAAAAATGACAATTGTAAGAACAATCATTGCTATGGCAGCAACAAAAGGATAGTCTTAACATCAAATGGATGTAAATATTGTTTTTCTTCATGGTGATTTACAAGGAGAAATGTACATGGAACAACCACCAAGTTATGTGGACCAAACACATCCTAATTTGGTTTCTAAATTGAAAAAAACTTCGTACGGCTTGAAGTAGGCATTTAGAGCTTGGTCTAACAAGATAAGTCAATATCTTGTCACAACTGGATTTCAAACATCCAATGCAAATTTTTCACTATAGGTGAAAAAGACAAATCATGGGATTATAATCATAATCATCTATGTTGATGACTTGATTGTCACAGGAAATAGTGATGGAGACATCTTTGATTTGAAAAAGCTTTTGAAGCAAAAGTTTGGGATGAAGGATTTGAGAAAGTTGCGTTACTTCCTTGGCATTGAGGTAATCCAATTCCCTAAAGGGATATAGTTACTACAAAGGCAATATGCCTTGAACAAATTGTCTGAATATGGGATGATGAGTTGCACCCCATTTCAATTCCATTGGAACAAAATGTGAAATTAAGTGTAGATGAAGGAAACCTTGTGGGAAATACCATTATGTACAAATGCATGGTGAGGAGTTTGATTTACATGACCATCACAAGGCCAAATTTGAATTATGCAATTGGAGTGGTGAATCAAATCATGCAAACACCACGAAAGCCACATTTGGATGCAGTGAGGTGCATATTGAGGTACATAAAACATATTTCATAGTGTGGAATTTTTTATGAAACCAAAAGCTAGTTATAAGTACATGGATACATGGATGCTAATTAGGTTGACAATGTTTCAAATAGAAGATCAATCAGTGGTTTCATGTTTTTTTTTGGAAGTGGTGTTGTTAGTTAGAGCAGTAAGAACAACCAACCATTGCACTATTAAACACGAAGGCAAAATACAAAAATGTAATAATTATTGCATGTGAAGTAATTTGGTTACAAAAATTATTTTCATATTTGGGACAATTAGTGGATGTTCCTGTTGTCATTTATTGTGATAACATCAGTAGCATATTTTTTACTAACAACCCAATCTATCATGTTAAGACAAAGCACATTGAGGTGCGATACCACTTTATTAGAAAAAAGAATTTAGCAATAGAAATTAACCTTATTCATGTTAGTACTGAAAATCAAGTTGCTGACATTTTCACAAAGGTTTTAGGTACAAACAAGCTAAGGAAGTTTAGAAAAATGTTTGGTGTATTAAAAGTGGATTTGAGCTTGAAAGGGAGTGTTGAGAATTCAAGTTCAACTTGTTAGGTTTCATTAGTTACTAGACTAGGAAAGTAATCAGGTTACTTTAACAAGGTTGAATTACTTTCTTTACTTATATTAATTTGGTTATTTATGGTTTGGTCTTTTAGTTAAATACCTTGGTGTTGATGGTTTGGCTCTCTTTTCTTCATTGCACAATTTTGTATATTTTATGTGATAAGAACCTTGAGGAGTTCTTGATGTTATGTTCCATGTTGTGAACATCATGTTTTAGTTTCTTTTCAATAAAGATTTAAGTTTACACTTGACTAAATCTCCTATTTGTTAACATAGATGTTATAGGGAGGTTTTTGCACAATCCTTTGTGTGGTCATCCATAAATAATTCTAAGGATGATTCCAATCAAATGATCATCCATACAAAATTCCAATTGGAATCCAGCAATAGAAGTGGTTCCAACAATTTCAATTACGGTGGTGATGAAAATTAATGAACAACCAATGATTCTTATGACTACTATAGTTTTATTTTGTGCGAAAATGCTAACAATGGCTATTGCAAGTCAAGGAAAAATAGCAAAAGAAAAGAGGAAAGAAAGTTGTTAGTTTGTAGCAGATTAAGAAAAATATCTTTTGTAAGCAAGAGGATTGTTGTGCAACTAAAATGAAAGAGAAAAAGTAAACTAGTTGTTCATGTTTTGGAATATTGGCTAATGGATAATTTTGGGACAAAATGCATTTACTACATTATGGGTGGGTTTTTCTTTTTTCTTTTTTAAAAAGAAGTTTGTTTCTTTTACATATGTTCTTGTGTTCATGTGTTTATAAGACTTTAAGGTTTAGGGTTGAGTTTGCTAGGGTTGTGGCATTTGTGTTTAAGAAACATTGTTATTAGTCTAGCATGCACAAGCGCATATAGTCATAGCACATGGAAGAATTTCTAATTACAAAGGCTAGGGCATGCTTGTGGAATGGTGGAGCAAAATACATTTTAATTTTCTTATTTGCCCTAGATCTATCATAGGATGGACCTTCTTGGTCATATTATACAAATGTGAAAGCTTTGCGTGTGATTCTTCAATTGCCAATCACATGTCCAAAGTGCTTCTTAGAATATAAATTAGATATTGTCTTTTATCAATCTAGTTGTTTTTTCTATTTTCTATGGAAAGTTTTTGTACAAGTTGCCATCATGGTGCCCATGAAATGATAATTCCATCTTGGTTTTCTTTTCATTGGATCTATTGTTTTCAATGGATTTGTCTATGAGTTGTTAAGGCTAATTTTGCCTTTGTGAGATTGGCTCTACAACAAAAAAAAATTTTAAAAATGTGCATGATTGATTTAATCAAATGCTTGAAAGGAGATGCAATTAGATGAAATCAATAACCACTTTTGATGTTTGTCTCTCATCCTAACATGTTCCACAACAATGATGGTCTTCAAAACTTTTGTGGTTGTTTTTTCCAACAATCTCCTACCTAAAAATTTGTTCTTAGGTATAATTTTACCTTTCAACACATAATTCCTTCCTTTTCATTACCTTGATGAGTAATCCTTTACATGTGGACATGCTTTCTAATCTTCTCTCACTAAATCCTTTGCATGCACATGTACATTCTAATCTTCTTATGATTGTTGTCATTTTATGGGTAGTATTGAAAAAAAAAACTTGGTATGGGTGATCATCTAATCTCAATTTGTCTCAATTTTTACTTATGAGCTTAATGCCCTAATAGGGTAGATGCAAGCTAGAGATGGCTCATTATGGACTCAAAAAAATGTCCAAAAGGTACATATTTTGATTTTTTTTTGAATACCAATGATTGATGGTTAAATTTGATATTATTTTTCTTTTAAAAATCCATGCCCTTCTAGAGGTTTTTGTTCTATGGTTCTCCAAAAAAACTCACTCTAGAAACATTAAAACTGAGTTAGATATGGACTTCACATTTTTCAAACATTTTCAAATTCATTAAAACTCCAAAAACAATATTTAAAAAATAATACGGTGCTAATTTTGTTCAAATTTGTGCTCATTAAAAAAAAATTCTAAATCCTTATAGAAAATATTAAGAATATTTAGGTCTTTAATCCTTATATAAAACAATTTGCTAGTTGGCAAGTCCACAAGTTCAAGTTATATAGTCCATAAATTTCTTATCTTAATGAATTATACAAAATAATTTGCATACTCATTTAGATAATTAAGTTGAAAATTTAAATCTAAATCCCTAAAATCAAAATAATGTACATGTGCATAGTCATGAAACTTAGAATCATAACACCTAGCAAAATTTAGCCCTTATGTCAAAAAAATGAACCACAATAACATATATTTACCCAATAATTCAAGGTTAAATCAAATGCACCTTTGAGTGATTATAGAATAAAGAATGAGCCTATAAAAATTTTGTGGGTTTGTTCAAACACTTGTTGGTTTACCTACGATTGGAATGGTGGTGTTTTAGTTCTTGGGTCAATCTAACATCCACCCAAGGGCTTTTTCATCACCTACTTGATGATGATAAGAAATGCAACCATATTTTGAAGGTTAGTTAAATTCTATCATGCATTTAGTCATTAGTTAGTTTGTTTTTCTTTTGGGTCCAATTTTGTAAGGATGTATGTAAGCAAGATGTTTTGGAACCAAATTCTCTTTATGATGCTTTGTTTAAGCTTTTCATAACTAATTTCAACATTGATACACAAGAAGAAATCTTGTCCTTTTCCACCCCAAACAATTCCAATGCTTCAAAATTGATGTTAATCCGACATTATAAAAGGCCATAGTGAATTTCCCAAAAAATCCTTAAAGTGAATAAATGTTCCCTAAACCAACCACTTTTATGGACTAGTTGGCTGGAAAAAAAAGCCTTTTAGGAAAACTATAGTCCACTTAAGTGGCTTACTATTTATCTACTCTCAACAAGAATTCTAATGCCCTTTCTTCTTCCTCCGTCACCCACACAACTTCAACTGATTACAACATTGTCACAATCCAAGGCATTTACGCCTCATAGACCATCTTTACAACTCCCTTTTACAACAACTTTGTTACAACAAACCATAATTTAGTGAACCTATCATAGGATTTATTTTGCAAGCTACTAACCAAACAACACCATAGAAATCTCACACACACATGCACGCCTTTACTTCTTTACAAAATTTGAACAAAAAAACACAAATTTAACCACCCAGCCACAAGCATGGAGGCGCTTTGTTATATAGTGCTTCTTATTAACCTTTCTAGCCAAGCCAAAAAGAACTACCCCCACCGTATCTTAACTTGCTTCTTCTTTTTATAATCCTCACTAAACAATTCTTCTAAGGTTTTTAGGAAGGCCATAACATCCTCAAGGGGTTGTATTATCCTTGCCATGAAATTTTGAGGGTTTAACCATCATATGAATATCCTCATTCACATCCTTTTGGCACTTGGCTTCTTGTTGCTCCTTGGAACTTTCGGGTTCAAAATGAGGCTCCAAGTCTCGCTCGCAAAGGTCATGTTCTTGCCTTTCCACTTGGTCATGATGGGCTAACACCCTAAGAAGTTTTGCGTGCATTATGAAGGCCAAAGCGTTAGAAGTGGTGTTGTCAATCACAAGTACCAACACCTTTGATCCAGCTTAGAAGCTCCTTATTTTCACAAATGGTGTTTGACCCCCAAAAGGGTTTTCATTATCGCGATCACTAAACATGATGATCCTTTACTCAAATTAGGGCCACTAGAAAAAAAGTTTATAAAAAACACAACAACTTCTCTATGGAGCTTGCTATTATGGTTCATTCAATAAAAAAAACAAGGACAAAAAAGAAAACTATTGCTAGGATAGGAAACCAACAAAAAGACTAGGCTCACAAGTTATGTTCCCCCTTTTTTTGTTCTTACTTTGATACTAAATGTATTATTTTGGATTTGGAATAAACCAAAATATCATTCATAAACATTAGCACAAACCTTTTCAAGTACTTTTGAAACACAAAGTTCATCAAAGTCATATATGTGGCTAGGGTGTTTGTTAGTCCAAATGGCATCACCATAAATTCATAATGCCCATAACTAATTTTGAAACCCATTTTAGGAACATCTTGATCCTTCACATGGATATGATGGTAACCACTTCGAAGATTTATTTTGGAAAAGATTGTGGCTCCATGTAGATGATCAAGGAAGATCATCAATTCTAGGTAATGGAAATTTATTTTTAATTATGAGTTTGTTCAACCCTTTATACTCCACACAAAGTCTCAAGGTCCCATCCTTCTTTTCACAAATAAGACAAGAACGCCCTAAGGGGATTTATTGGGCTTTATATACCCCTTATTCAAAAAATCATTTAATTGTTGTTCCAATTGTTCATATTTAGTAAAAGAGAATGGGTAGGGGGCTCTAGAAATGGGCTTTACATCAAGACTAAATCAATTGCACAATCAATTTCCCTAGTTGGTGGCAAGCTAGGTAGTTTTGTAGGGAAAACATTAGAATATGTTTTTAAAAGTTTCCCCACCATTTCATTTGAACCTTCCTTAGTCACAAGCTCATTTATTGGCTCATGCACACTTATGGTAAACAAGTTTTCATTCTTTTGTACCCATTTCTTAAATTATTGGCAGAAGGTAAAGGGGTATCAAGTAAGGCTCACATACATATGAGTTCAAAAATAAAACCATCAAGTTTTATGAGGTAGACCAATCCATGTTTACACACTCTCAATGTGTCCACGGGGTCAAGCCACTGCATGCTTAAAATGATGTCATAAATGTTTTTTGGCTAAACCTGAAAATCAGTGTAATTTTCCAATCCTGGAAATTGTACTAGCACATCTTTCATGAAAGGAGTTGTGTTATGGACTTGACCATTGGGTAGCAAAATCCATGATGGATCCATGGTTCCAATGGGATGGCCTAGGCTAGGAGCAAAAACTTTACACATTAAATTATGGGTACTACCAAAGTCCGCCAACACCAATGTAGTCTTTCCAACAATTACCCCTCGAATGTGGATCATAGTAAGGTTATGTGCCACCATTCATTCCAATATGGTTGTTGACACCTAGATAGGCCCCTTGTCCTTCATCCCATGGGTTTTTATTTTTTCACCTTCCTTAAGGCCTTTCAGCCCAAAGACTACTTTTTAACGAAGCCTTTTTAAACATTGGAAAGATTGATGCCCAAGTTTGTGGCAAGAAAAACACAAACCTTTTTGTTTATGATCTTTTTGTTTTTTCTCATTAAGCCTAAATGGGGCCTTTAATGTTGGATACACCCCTGGTTAAAGTTTCCAAACCTTCCGCAACTTCTTCCATTTTCCCTTTTGGGCTTGGGTATTGAAGGTATTAGTTTTTGCCTTAGGCATTCTGTCCATGTTTTCAAATGGGTTTTGGTAAGTCTTATTCTAGGTTTCAAAGTTTATGGCTAGCCTGTAAGCTTCAAAAAGAGTCTTGGGACCATAGGCCTTAACCATAAACTTAATATGGTCATATAGCCCATTCATGAAAATGCACACCCTATCCAATTCCCTTAGGGAAGAAAAGTAGATGAGGATGGCGAAGTGAACAAAAGAATGTAAAAAAGAACTATCGAATTTTTTTTGAAACGGGAGGTGGCATTTGTAAATTTATCTGGGATGTGGCAAGCACTTAGAAACTTAGCCACAATAGTTAATGCATGTGGGAGAGCATGGAGAAGAAAATAAAGGTAGGCTAGAAGAAAGTAATTATTTTTGGCTTGGCTAGAAAGGTTAGGAAGAAGCATCATAGAGCAGAGCACCTCCACGATCATGGTTGGGTGGTGAAAGCCGTGTTTTGTTGTTCATATTTTGTAAAGAAGTAAAGGTGCGCATGTGTGTGAAATTTCTATGGTGTTGTTTGTTAGTAGGTTGCAAAATATATGTCATTTCAAGTTTGTTGAATTATGGTTTGTTGTAACAAAGTTGCTGCAAGAATGATTTGTAACGATGGTGTATGAGGCTTAAATGCCTTGGATTGTGATGGTGTTATAAATGGTTGAAGTTGTGTGGATGATAGAGGAAGAAGAAAAGGAGTTGGAATTGGGAGTAGATAAATAGTAAACCACTTAAATGGATTGTAGTTTTCTTAAAAGGCATGTCTGGCCAACCAGTCCACAAAAGTGGTAGGGTTCGGAAATCCCTTAAAAGTTGTTTAATTTTTTTTTATTATTCCCATGACATATATGTGGGACAATGAGAACAAGAGGAACCTAACAATGTCCAAAAAGGTTTTGCCAGACAATAGCCCTTAGGCTAATAGGCCCTAAAGAAGGCGAAGAAATAGAAACCCATGGGATGAAGGACAAGGGGCCTACTTAGGTCTCGACAACCACATTGGAATGAATGGTGGCACATAACCCTACTGTGATCCACATTGAGAAGGTAATTGCTATAGAGTCTACATTGGTGTTGGTGGACCTTGGTAGTACCCATAATTTAGTGTCTAAGGTACTAGCTTGGGCCATTCCATTGGAACCATGGATCCATCACGAATTTTACTACCCAATGGTCAAATCCATAGCACAAATCTTTTCATGAAAGATGTGCCAATACAATTTCCAAGATTGGAAACTTACATCAATTTTCAAGTTTGGCTAGGAAGTGTCTATGATGTCATTTTAGGCATGCAATGGTTGGACCCCATGGATGCATTGGTAGCGTGCAAAGGTGGATTGGTCTACTACACAAAACCTAATGGCTTTGCTTTTGAACTTACAAATATGCAAACCTTACCTATTACCCCTCTACTTTTTGCCAAACAATTTAAGAAATGGGTACAAAATGATAAAAAATTATTTACCATAAGTGTGCATGAGCCAATAAATGAGCCCGTGAATGAAGATGGTTTGAATGAAATGGCGAAGAAACTTTTAGAAAAATATTCAAATGTTTTCCCAGCAAAACTACATAGCTTACCACCAATTCAGGAAGTTGACCATGCAATTGACTTAATGTCAAATGTAAAGCTCATTTCTAAAGCCCCCTACCGATTCTCTTTTACTAAATATGAGGAATTAGAACAACAATTAAATGATCTTTTGAATAAGGGATAAAATCCAGTAAATCCCCTTAGGGTGCTCCTATCCTGTTTGTGAAAAAGAAGGATGGGACCTCAAGACTTTGTGTGGATTATAGAGGGTTAAACTCACAATTTAAAATAAATTTCCATTACCTAGAATTGGTGATTTCCTTGATCATCTGCATAGAACCAAGATCTTTCCAAAATAGATTTTTAAAGTGGCTACCATCAAATCCATTTGAAGGATTATGATGTTCTTAAAATGGGCTTCAAAACTAATAATGTGCATTATGAATTTATGGTCACTACTAAAATTCTTGGTTTTTCAAACCAAAAATTTTGGTAAAAAAAACCAAATTTGGATAGGGGCAAAAAGACCTTTGGTCATTTTGGACAAGTCGATTTTAACATATCTAATGTGACTAGGGTGGTCTTTTTGACCAGCAAATTAAAGACCATTTGACTAGTGAGTAGTGGACCATTTGAGTAGTCAAATGATTTAAATAATTTTTTAAAAAAATTATTATCAAAAAATTCTTTTATTAACAAGTAGGTAGGTAGGTCATAAAAATGCAAGTAGGTAGGTGGTAGCCTACCCTACCCTACCTTATCTACCTTAGCCGCCTAAGCATGTACATAGGTTGCAACTATTAAGAATTGAACCCCTGACCTCCCCAATGATAAACCAAATCCTTAACGAATGGACCACACCATCAAAAGGTGTTCAACTTTTGTCAAAAAAATTTATTTCAGACATTTATTTCAACACATCACCATAGGACTATGAGGTCCATAGGTAGGTGGGTGGGTAGATAAGTAAATAGGTAAATAATAATTATAGGTAGGTGGGTAAGTAAGTAAGTTGTAGAAGGTAGGTAGGTAGGTGGGTTGTAGTAGGGTAGATGGGTGAGTAGCTAACTAATAGGTTATAATAGGTAGGTAGGTAAATAGGTGGGTAGGTAATAGATAGGTTTTAGTAGGTGGGTAGGTGGGTAAGTAGGTTGTAGTAGGGAAGTAGGTGGGTGGATGAGTGGGTAGGTAAGTAAGTAAGTAGGTTGGTTGTAATAGGTAAGTCAATGGATGGGTAGGTAAATCGGTATGTTGTAATAGGTAGGTGGGTGGGTGGGTGGGTGGGTAGGTAGGTACGTATGTTGTAATAGGTTAGTGGGTGGGTAGGTAGGTGTGTATGTAATAATAACATTGGCTATCTTGACTAGAACTCCATTGGCATTTTTTACTAAAGGTGCCATGTGTTTCTTTCCAACTTGACTAGATATTCCATTTGACTAAGTGTCATTGGCCATTTTGACCAAAGTTTTCAATTTTTTGTTCAATTTAACAAATAGTCAAATAGGTCATTTCAACCATGTTAACTAGCCAAAAGGTACACATGTCATTCAAGCCCCTAGCCTCTAGTCAAAATGTACATGTTCACTAGTCAAGAAAGACTAATCAATCAACTTGGACCATTTGAAAAACCAAAAATTCTAATAGTGGGTGATGCCATTTAGACTAACAAATGCCCTAGCCACATTTATGACTTTGATGAACTCCTTGTTTCAAAAGTACATGGGAAGGTTTGTGCTAATGTTTATGAATGATATTTTGGTTTATTCCAAATCCAAAATAAAACATTTGGTATTAGAGCAAAAACAAAAAGAAAGGGGAAAAAAACTTGTGAACTTAATATTTTTTGCCAAGTTCTTACCTTAAAAATAGTTTCTTTTTAATCCTTGTTTTTTTTATTGAATGAACCATGATAGCAAGCCCCACAAAGAAGATTTTTTTTTATAATTTATTTTCTAGTGGTTATGCCCTAGTTTGAATGAAGGATCATCATGTCTAGTGATCAAGATAGTAGAAATCCTTTTGGGGTTCAAACACCATCTATGAGAACAAGGAGCCCCAAAGCTCGATCAGAGGCGTCGGTACTTGGGATTGAGGATGCCACTTGCGACGCTTTGGCTTCCATAGTGTGGGCGGAGCTTTTTAAGGTGTTAGCCCATCATGACTTGATGGAAAGGCAAGAACGTCACCCTCATGAGTGGGACAATGAAAGCAATAAATATCTAACATTAAGCATTGTAAAACAAAGCACCTCCATGTTCATGGTTGGGTGCTGAAAGCCATGCTTTGTTGTTCATATTTTGTAAAGAAGTAAAGGCGCATGCATGCCTGTGAGATTTCTATAATGTTGTTTGGTTAGTAGTTGCAAAATAAATGTTGTTCCAGGTTCATTGAATTATGGTTTGTTGTAACAAAGTTGTTACAAAAGGGAGTTGTAAAAATGGTGTATGAGGCTTAAACATCTTGGATTGTGACAATGTTGTAAACAGTTGAAGTTGTGTGGGTGACAAAAGAAGAAAAAGAGGTGTTGGAATTCTCATTGGAGTAAATGAATAGTAATTAAGCCATTTAAATGGACTATAGTTTTCCTAAAAAGCTTCTTTGTTTGGCCAACTAGTCCACAAAAGTGGCCGGTTTAAGAAATCTTTAAGGAGCCACTTAATTTTTTTATATCTTCCTATGACATTATGGGACAGTATTTTCATATGACGTACTTGGACAGTGAGAATAAGAGGAGTCATGACCTTCACATCACAACATGGTTGGTCATCATGATGGAATTACTCAGATCTTTTTTTTAAAAAAATTGCTCCATTTTAGACACTATTGTTCACCTATTATTTTAAAATGAAATTAAACCAATGAAACCTTCCCCCTGATGCACCCCCAAGCTCTTTAATGGACTCAAATGTGAGTCCAAACTGAAAACAACAGAAGAGCAAGGAGTTGAGGCACGCTCATTGGCTCGCAGCACTTTGAGGGGGTAGAGGGGCATGTTGGAGCTTTGGGATGGGACTAGGAAGAATGACGAGCATCAACTATTCACACGGACCTGCACAAAATCAACACACGGTGGTTAGTGCATAGTTGGAGCACTTTTGGTGTTAAGATGAGCCATGAGCAATTCGGACTCACAAAACTCACCACGGTCCGGACTTGGGGGAAGCCACCACCTTCCCCCTTATAGTATACTATGTGCCTTTCCATGATACCCACATCCAAATGACTTTCTGTCCCGAGACTCCCAAGTGGAAGTCCTGAAATTACCAAAGTTGGGACTCCTACGACTTTGGGGCCCGATAACTTTGTGTGCAGACTTCCGATTGAGATGAGGTCTAAAACAAAGTTGTAGATCTCGTTGGGAGCTTTCTAACGGTATGTTGCATGCCACCTACACACAAGGAAATTAGGTCGATTCTTGACTTTTAGTGGTCAAGAGTCAAATTGTCAATTTGATCCCGGCCCTTCTTTTGGCCATAACTTATGTTTCAGATGTCCAAATGGGTGATGCAAGCCCATTTTAGACATCTACGTTTCAATAACTTTCTAATGGTATAAAGAAGTATTTGATTCATTATGTTTTGACCCTTGCAATTGCTTTATGAACATTCGGGAATCCACCGAGACTTCAACTCCCAAAGTGGAAGCTCCTTTGGGAGTGTGAGGGTTCATTCCCTCACACTTTCCTTCACTCTTGGGCTTCCCTTTTGGCCCGTAACCTTGCAAGCCCTTGCCTTGGTCGTAATCCCAAGGCTAGAGTTGCGATACCCCCCATCCATATTATGGATGAAAACACCATTTTCATGGATGAAAAGCTAAAAATAAAAATAAAAATAAAAGGTTGGCAAGTCTAAATTGGACCCATACCTTGCCATGTTTATAAACTTAACCCCTAAAATTAGCAAACTTGAAAAAAATCTTGAACTTTGTAGGTTTGGGAATTTAAACTCCCATTGATAGCAAAATTATAAATTTAATGCATTGCCAATAATGGGAGTTGCAAAGCTTCTGATGTTAGTTTCTCATTGATGTTTATTAGTTGATGAAAATGAAAATGTTCACAAGGAAAAAGAGCAATGATGAAAGAAAACAAGAAAGGCCAACATTGCTAGTCAAACTCAAAGCCCATTAAAACTTAAAGCTCTTCGTGGCAATGGTGGTGGGTGGTGGTAACATGATACTACCATTGCCTATTGTTGTTGATGTTAATATTGAGTAGGGAGTCAATAACATGAGAGGCAAAGGTTGTTGATGCATGAAAAAACAACAATGCCAATGATGATAATGATATCAACAAATGTGAATGCAATGTGATTTCCACATAATGCCCTAAATGTTTGAGTGAAGAAATTCAACTAGACACTAGTGAATAGCAATGGTGAAAATAGTGTGTAGGTAATTTCTATCCTTTTCCTTTTTTTCCACCTTTTTTTTCACCCTCTTTTTCTTCTCACCCATTTTCAAAATTCAACACAACCAAATCAATCTTCAATCCTCCTTTCAAGTTCACTATCTTCCTTTTTCTTCTTCTCATTCAAAACCTTTGAAACTTTGGGTAAAAGGCCCTAATGGAAGTTCAATCCCTAAGGAGTTCTTGAATAAGACAATCGAATTTAAATCTAAAAAAATTGCAAACAAATTGCCTCCAAGTTTTTCAAGGTCAAATAAAAAAACAAAAAAATTGTTGCAAGAAAATAAGAAAATCAAGAAACTTTGTTTCAATCTTTTTTCCTCAAAAAATAAAGAAACAAACAAAATATTGCAACACATTAACACAACTTGAAAAGTATGATTGCAATTCTCATCCAATTGACAAAACAAAACCAAAACCAAAACAAAATTTCACAATTCCACAAACTTTCATAAATAAAAAAAACTTAAAATAAACCATGGCATTTGTCACAAACCACAAATCTTGTGTAAACATAAACCAATTTTCTTGATTCATGAGATCTTTTGTGAAATCAAAAGCAGTGTGCATTCTTACATGGGAAAATTCTCAACTTTAAGTCATGTATTAACAAATAATTAAACTCAAACCATATATAGAAACCACTAGAGAGGAACAAGAAACTCAACTTCACAAAAGATCCATTTCCTTGCTTTTCTTAAAAGGTAATATCTAATGTTGGATGGTTTTTTAACTTTTAAAATAACCCTCAATTTTGGTTCTTTAAATATTATTGAATAAACAAAGTATTGGTCATGGTTATTTCAAAAACTTCAAAAAACCAATGGTTTTCATGAAAGAACTAGCAAATAACTATTAATTTTTTGGTCGATTTTTTGATCTCAGATTTTTATAAGAACCATGGTTATATATCAATATTGGTTTTTCAAATTTTTGATAAAAAATCGGTTAATGTATATATACATAGGTTGAAATTAACAAATATTTATCCCTAATTTTACTTGAAATGCTCAACATTAATAATATCTGCAAGATTCAAAAGTTTCAAACTTGTTCACTACTAAGGTTATTATTCAAACTTACTAATTTTTTAATTAGCCTATGCAAGGAAATATTAATATTGCAAAAATCTTCAACATATTAATTGGTATTAATATGGAATATTAGAAAAAATTCATACCTATCACAAATTTCTTAGGTCATGATTGAAAATAATAGTAAAATGCAATTTTTCTTTTCATAGGTTTGTATTATCTAAATATGGATGTTGGCATCTAAAACACATATGAATTTGAATCCTTTAGACTAATTATATCAAGTGATTAAAATTATTATTTTTAAATAATGAAGAGGAAATCATAAAGTCATACAATTGATTGCAAACTTTCTGTACAACAAAAACATTTTCCCTTCTATGAAAGTACATGGTCATTGGGTGAACTTGATGAAAAAAAAAATCATGTAGAAATTTCAAAGTCTTGAAATTTTGAGGGAAAGGGTTGCAAGGCTAAGGATTCATTTTTTTTTAACATTTGGCCCAAAAAAATGTTGAACATGGGTTGTAAATGTCTAGCTTTAGGTGCATGTTGCATGTGTAGGAAATAATCTTGCCAAAAAACATGCTTGATTATCCATTGAAACTCATTTTGGGATTTTCCATGTTTTAATTTATAAACCAAAATATTGATATACAACTATGTATGCATATGAAAAATCACCATTATCACACTAATTATCTTAAATTAAACTATTCAATTTTCATCACTTAAATTTGTTTCAAATAAATGTTATTTATAAAAAATAACCTTACAAAAGTCTTGAAGTCCTTTTTCCCTTTTTTGGAGCTCCAACCTTGAATAGGCCTAAGAAAATGATTTTGTGTGTTATTCCCTTTACAAGGAAATGATTCTTTCCATTACATAATGGTTTTCATGGACTAACATGTGATTCCATGAAAACCATTATGTGATGGAGTGATTTAGTATGGTACAAGGAATATCGCCAAGCTAAAAATAATGTATTTAAAGAAAGTCCAATTGTCAGGAAACTAGGAGACAATTCAACTAAATGAAAATTACTTTCAAAATTCAATACCTCCAATATTTTACATCATGACTCTATTAAAATAGTAGGTCCAAACTAGTGTTGTGTAGTTTTTTGTTTCGTAAGGAACATATGGGGTTGATTTTTTTTTGTTAAAGGTCTTTTCTAGAACCTCTAACAAAGGTTTTGGATTTTAAAAAAATATTCTAAGACTTTCAACTAAGGGTAATGTTCCTTTCTTAAAGCACACACAAGATTTTCATGTATTAGGGTTTAGGTATTTTTGACAAGGGGACATTTTGGGTAGTTGTTAGAGTTTAGAGTTATTCATTAGATTATCAAAAGAAAATAATTCCCACAACACAATTTCCAATTACTATTTCTAAGTTCAACAATGCACCACCATGTTGTGATAAAACTACTAAAAGGAGAAGCCACATGATATCATTTTTCCTAGGGCTATAGGTTCATTTAATGAAAACCTCATTAATATTATGAATCTAAAGCTCCAAAATGTTGAACGAAAATCTCAAGCTTTTTCTTTACATGAAACTCAAAAGTTTAAAAGAGGTGAGAAGAAAATACATGCCATGTTGAAACACAAGTTGAAGAACCAAACAAAGTTAAGGTTGCAAGAAGGAAGCTCTGAAGTGTGAAAGTAATGATTGGGGTGATGAGGACACACTCAAGAAAATCCATTGGTGGTGTGGGTTTTAAGCAAAAGATTTGGAAATGCCAGTTCCAGGGTATCAGGTTCAAACTTGAATCCCATAAATGGGCAAATCCTAAGTTAGGGTTTTAATTTGATTGTTGAGTTAGGGGTCAGGTCAAGTTCAAGTGCACTTTACCTTTATTCAAAACCTTCAGTATTATCTTGACTTTCAAAGAACCGCCCTACACTAGTCCAAACTTCATGAAATATAATCAATCACATGATATGACCCCACAAGGTTATCACCAATGTTGGTCACTTCTTTAGTAAGCAAACCTCCATCTTTAGTTTTGACATTACCTTTTTTTTTCTAGGTTTTTCAAGTGTGGATTTGAACTTAGTTTTTAAAAAATTTTAACTCTATAGTTTTAGTTTTGGCACATTTTTTCGAATTCAAAAACCTGTAGGCCGAGTTCAAAACTTGAGTTTGATTCCATGCACACTCTACACACTCCCCAAGCTTGGATATTGTATACATTTGGAGTTTCACAACAAATTAACATTGGGGATTACATAGGTATGGAGTTTTATAACTAATAAAAACCGATCAATTTATTTATAAAGTTCAGTGCACTTGCCAACTTTTCAAAAAAGTTCAGATTGCTTACTTCAAAGGCTTATTAATCAGGGTTTGATTTATATTCAAAATCTAAATCAGATTTTCATTTAAACCTTTAGGGTTTACTCAGCCTATTTGTTGATTTTTCAAAAAAGATCAATTTGCTTCACTAAAGAACCTGGACCTACGTTCAAGATATATTTTTCGAGGTTTCTATTTCAATTTCAGTTCAGCAAAATGCTAGTTCAATGATTCAATTCATGCCAATTCCACCAAAATGATGCTGGTTCAAGACTAGATCATAAGAACCTGAAAGAGCTGTTTTTATTGGGGCGTGCCACAAGATTCTTTATAGATGCCTTTTAGTTGCCAGGCTGAGAGGAGAAAATATGGAAGTTGCCATATTTAGACACTGGGTTCTTGGAGGTCAGCAAAACATTATAGCAAGATTCTAGAAAATGTCTCCTATCCTCTCTGACCTTTAGCCAAATTTGGCTCTTTACTCTTGTGGAGATTGCCCCCGTGAAAATTGTGAAAACAAACCCTGTAACTGTTTGTTCTGAGTGTGAATTTTTCAAATACAAGAGCAGGTATTGGAACGAGGAACTCTACGGTTCATGATACAGCTCAAAAGAAATCATGAGAAATGATGAAACCATGTAACATGGTGAGATAATTTGGATCCCAAATAAATTTGATCAAAATAGCCTAGAGGTCTCTAACTGTTACCCACACACACACGCTCCAAGTTGAAGCCAAAACTTTATGGCAATACCTTGTAATAGTTGTGATGCGAGGTCTCTTTCTTTTGGACAGTTCTAAGGCCTGCGCACATGCACAAGAAAACGTTCGCTCAGCCACGAAAAGGAGGTCTGACAGTGGAAGAAGCTCAGCTTTGCTTGGAGGTCGGTGTGTGGGCTGACTTACATATATCGCTGCGCTCAGCAACTGTGCTCAGCTTCATCAAGAACAAAATCTATTGGCTGGAGGGAAAAAAAACAAACCTTTGGAGGACAAAAATAGCTGGCAGAGTGAGGAAGGAAGCTTGCGTGTCAGCTCTGTAGCTCACCTTCCTCCACATCAGTTGCAAGCTTTGCGGCACGGCCCAACTAACTTGCTGTGTGCATGTGTGCGAGGAGAACCCACAAAGGGGATCTGTGGGCCTGTGAATTTGAAGTGGAACTTGTGAAACAGTTCAGGGCCGGTTTTGCTGCTGTACACGTGTATGGGACTGGTTGCTTGTAGATCCCTTGGCAGGAAGAACTGCTACCAGAGTTCAAAGCACTTTTGTGAAATTTCCGGGACCCATAGGGTGGAGCCACTGCAGACTCGTGACAAGGCTTCCTCCCTCTTTTCACCACCCAACAATTGGTGGGTTTTTACATCGGTGTTGGCTGGTTCTTCTTTTTTATGAGTAAGCCACCACCAATGGAACCAATGGTGTGGCACTGGGTACTCCTCAGAACCAAGTTGTTGGTTCATCATCATTTCTAGCTTGTAATTTGGGCTCATCTTTGGGGCAATGGTAAGGCAAAAACATGTATTTTTCTAGCTTGCTGTACATAGTCTTGTCTCAATAAATTGGGGCATGTCAATGGGCAGATTGGGATTTCTTGTTAAATTTTGAGACTATGCAACATTTTTCTTGTTGAATATTTTTGTGGAAATCGCTAACAAAATTCAAGTTATGTATATCCAAGTAGTCCACATGAGTATGTTTTTTTGCCAGTTTGCACAAATGTCACTTGACCTCATATAATTTGAGGTGCATTTCTGGTCATGATTGGACCTGTATTCGACCATTTTCAGGACCCAATTTTTGTTTATCTCCTGTGTTCATTTTAGTCACAAGAGAAACTGAACTGGAATGGTAATTAAATTGTCAGACGTTATATAATTCAATATAATTGACTTGTACCGTGGCCTAGGTCAGTTTCCACATTGACAGAACAATTTTATTTTTTTTCAAAAAATGATTTCTTTTTTTTTAATTTTGATTTTTTTTTTCCCATCATCTACTATAATATTGTGATTCGAGTAGTGAAATTATTCACATTTGTAGCCTATGATAATTATGATGATTTTCAACATGTGAACTTCATGTTTTCACAAATTTTCATTTCACTATTTTGAGGATTATTGAATGACGAAATTGACCTTAGGATAAGGTATATGTCAACCTCATCCTCCTCCTTTGTCCCTTGCATCGATACTTCTTCTTTTCCATTTTCCAGTTCCAATTTCTTGGCTTCTGAGTCCAAAATCGTCTTCCATATCTCCAAGTACATAATAATCTCAAACTGTAGAAAAATGGAAGAGAAATCAACACAAGGTATTATCAGCCTTGGTATTGTGTCCCACAGTTTATGCCCCGGCCATTAGCCAAGGCCAAAAATGGCAAAGAACATTTGCAATCAAAAAAATTCTTGCAACCAATGAGGTGAGCCAGCAATGCACCCAAAGGGTGCAGTTTCTTTGTTTGGGGGGTGGGGGGTTGTTGGATTTCTTTTAATTGTTTTTGTTCCTGATGAGTTCCCAAACATGTTCCACAAGATCCCAATCTATTCCCCCACATGTTCCTCAAGTTCTCAATGTGTTCTGCAGCATGCTCCCAATAGCACCTCACTTTTATCCCATATCCTTTGCCCTAAGATCTTGTAACCTATATGAGCAGCCCAAAATGAGGAGATTGCAATACATCTATTTTGTGACTGTCCCAAGCTTGATTACTTCTTTTTTTGTGATGAGCCGATCAATGATGCCCATCACAAATGAAAAAATCGAACTTTGGGGATCCCTACAGCTAATTAATGTGTCACTCTATAATTAGGGGTTTTCCACCCTGGCTGGGAACTTACATGAGTCATAAGTTCCGTGTGATAAAAACCCTAGAACAGGTAGGAAAAATGCACATTTCTTCACCCGAAAGAAGGTTCTGTGTCAGTGATTTTTTAATGAATTTTCGCCATTTTGCAGAATATACTTGGAAAAGGAATATTGTGTCAAAATTCTCTTTTAAAAAAATAAAAAATCACCCCAAAACGAAAATAAAAATAAAATAGTCCTAAATCGCCACAACTACCCACCAAACAAAAGGGTGCTTAACATTGTCTTACTTTCATATTTAGTAACTGCCAAATTTCGCTAAATATTATTATGAATTATCATGATTTGAGCAACATCACAAAATTGAAAGAAAAAAAACCCTAAACCCTTTCAGAGTTTTGGCCCTTCTCAGCCTACCAGCCTTGTGAGGGGAGCCTCAACTCTGGAAGGGTCTATACACAGACCCTTATCCTACACCTAGTGGCGATGACCCTTGCAGAATTCACCATCAAGGGTGTGTTCCGTAGCATAAAGAGCAAGTTCCGGTTAACAAAGGGTTCCCTCCGACAGCCAATTCCAGTGAGGCAATGACACCTCATTGCGGCCTAATCAGCCCCTCAATCTCCAGGGCAAGAACCTGTAAAGCTTCGGCCATGGGGGTTGCATATGCCGGAAGCTTCACAGGTTCTTGCCCAAACATTACCCTGAAACCTGGGCTTTCGTACTTATCTAGTACCCATCATAGAGTAATTTTGATGAAAATTTACCTAGTGTTGTGCTTACCATGTGGCATTTCTTTTCTTCACAAGTTTTTTTCAGCATTTTTTTCTTTTGCTGTTGTAATGCCTTAGGTATGTAGAATAATCAATTTAATAAAAACATGCTATCTGTGACATCTGAACCCACCTCTTCCAAGCCTAATTACTTCACCCCCAAACCCTACTCACCTATGTGGACCCTACCTACCTACATGGATATGAAAAGAAAAATTTACATTTTGCCTTTCCACGTCCATCTTATCAATATTTTACATGAACATGAAAAGATACAATTTGGGCATTATCTTTTAACAACCATATGGGAACATAAGAGGAAAAAAATTAGAATAGAGGAGACGGAGGGAGGGATTTTGGTCAGTTCAGAACTTGCAAAGGGTAAGGTCATTACACTAGTTTTTGATGGATTGTTTGTCCTGTGCTGTGCTTGCCATGGGACATTTATTTTGAAATACACTAGTTTTTTATGGATTGTTTATCCTGTGCTGTGCTTGCCATGGGACATTTATTTTCATTTCAAGTTTGTTTTGGGGATTTTTTCTTCCGCTGCTGTACATTGTTACAGAGTGTAACCAGTAGGTACTGTCCAGTTCGCCTCGGGTGAACCAGAACCTACACTTGTACTATGGGAAATATGACTTAGTGTTTTTTTTAATTGGCATAATTTCATCAAAAATAGAATTTCAAAATTCAAAACTCAACAATTAAGTGGTTTTGCAGGTATTCAATCGCCAAAAGTGATGGATGATAATAATAATAATAAAAGACAGATTTCTATATTTGTTTCTCAGTGTGTAGCCAAGAATATAGAAGGATGATTAAAGTCCTGTATTTCATATATGATTTATAGCCAGATTTGGCTAAATTTTCCTAGGATGACAGTCACTTTTTCTACATCTTCCAATGCATTATCGCCACTCTGGCTAAAAATAAAACTTCTTACAAGAAGCATTGGTAGAAGTAGGGAGGACGGTAGGAGTAAGTGAGTGGGACCAAACAGACCGTCGCCGACAGTCTCCGACTCCAGAGCGGCATAGCCAGGGGGATGCTCGGCATACGAGTCTCACAACTACTACTTAGGTGCAAGCCAGTTTCTGCAATTTTTTGGGCACCAGAAAAAGTTAGCTTTGGAATCGAGGGATTGCGTATCTTGGTACATGCGTTTTTGGACACCGGCTGAAGAAGACGAATCGCTGGAGCTCAAGCTTTTCGGGGGCCGGGGAGTGTTTGGGGGTGGGCAGAGGGACGGCGGAAGGCGAGGGGAGAAGTCGATTATCGTTCAGAGTTTTTTTGGAGCCGTCATGTCGGAGACTTTCTCTGACTACGTTGGCTTTCTCAAGAGGTGGATTACAATCTTTTGGATAGATTTGATTTCCACGTTTGTAGAAATGTTTCAAATTTGGACATGAAGAGCTTCTTCCCCTAGGTACTGTCGGTTTTTTTGGGGAAGATGAGAGTTTTGAGCTTAATATCTTGCACGACTTGTCGTTGTTGTTGCAGGACACTATTGGAAGACGATGGAGATGGAGATGGAACATTGCTGCCAGCTCGCCGAGATGTTCCTCCTCGATACGTTGCTGTCGGCAGTCGAGGAATTCGCGAGCCCAAGGGGCGGGTAAAAGGCTACCGTGTCGAAGTGCGGCCCTCGGGATGGTCTCGGAAGATCTGGGTGGGGACATTTCGCCAACTCCAGCAAGCCATGCGAGCTTATGATGCTACCCTGCACTACACGGGTAAAATCCCCTACTATTTTATCTACGCCGAGGGCTGTTTCCGTCCTTGCCCTCCAGGACTGGAGAACGTGCCGCAGACGAAAGAGTTCGTGTCTTTTGTGAAGCGGATGGCGAAGGAATTCGCGAAGAAAGCCGTGGATCTGGATCTCAATCCGCAGCTGTCGGAAGTGACCGGGGGCGCAGCGGATCTTTCCGGGATACGCGAAGTACTTGCTGGTGATCAGGGAGAAGCTGGATCTACGTTGTCGGCAACTGCCGCGCCCCCGATACCTTCAAACGCTAGGGCATTGTCAAAGCGGAGCCCGACAGATTTCGGGTGCAAACCCGAGGTCATTTGTCTGTCGTCATCTACAGAGTCCGAGAGCATTAGCGGCAAGGGAGCTGAAGAGGTCGAGGTCGTCTCTCCTGCATCGCCGCCGCCGCTCCTTTCGACCATGGACGACCGGAGCTTCAAAATGGATTCCCCGACAGCTGAAGATATTGCAAATCTCCTATTCCCTGCTGCTGCTGAGGCCTCTGGAGCGGACGAGCTTGACGTAGTATTCTGCCCTGACGAGGCAAGTCCTAATTTCACAAAGAGGACTCGAGTTGCTGGCTTTAGGATCGAATCTGCTGGGGATTTGTTTGCCATGCCAGGGGCCGAGAATCCAAGTTGCATTATGGCTTCCTTCCAAACTGTTCTCCATGGCTCGAAGAATCGCAACAGTCTGTAGCTTGTGGTTGGCTGCAGAGAAATTAGATAAGGTTTGGTGCATGTCCTCTCAACCGATGTGTGGGGTGAGAGTATTTGAGGTCAATTTCGACCTCTAGATGTGGTCAAGTACCTTCCATATATTAGAAACGTTTGGGGAATTGAAACATGACTGGATTTTACAATCTTGACTATTATCCTTCCTTGAGTGTGGTTGGTTTTCAGAGAGAAAAACAGGGCATGATGGCGTTTGTATGACTGTAGTATGGGGGATCTGACACTGGGTAAGAGGATTTGAGAATTTCTTCTTACAACTTTGATGCAGAACTCAAACATAGCAACATGCTGAACATGAGTTCTGCAGGACTCAAACTGTGCAATTCAGTACTGGGTTCCATTTTTATGTGTATTGAGTTCAACATCTATGTCTCTCAGCAATTGATGCATTGCAGATGCTTGTTCCTCCAAACTTAAGGGAGGTGTTTGTGTATTCATGTTACCATTTTGACACTTGAGCCTGGATAATATGGATCATGATCCTTTCTTGTGTAGGCAGATTCCTGTGGGTTTAATATGAATTTTTCCTTATCATTCTCATTGACCCCGCCCTTGAATGAGTTCTTAACATGTTTGAATCTTAATGGCAAAACCTCTTGCTGCTGGCAAGAAGTTCTTGTCTCCTGCTTCTAGTACTCAGCTTTTTGTGCCACTTACAAATGAGAGGTAGAAGTGAGGAGCAATGAGTGAGCATGGAAATGTTGAGTGCTGGAAAAGGCTGCTGTACTGACAGTTGGTGCTCATTTTGCATAAAATAATGCATAGCATTGAATAAGGTAAGAACTTTATGCCTTGTGTGTATGTCCATTTTTTGATCTCTAGTTATTCAATCTGCCCTCATTGCAAAGTTTGGAGTTTAGATTATAGTTGTACTCCCTCAATTTTGAACCCAAGTTATTTCCCTCCCCACACACTCATTTTTTCACTATTTTGGTGAATACATTTGGTCATAAATCCTCCTCCCTGTGCTTTGCTTGTCTGTGGCTTGCTGTAATCAGATATATCTTTCAGAGTATTCCAGCAATACTAGATTTGCAACAGTACTTTTGCAAAATCTTCCTGCTCAACCATGACTTGTATCCATTCAACTTTAGGTTGTCTGCCTCCCTTTTCTGGAGATTGACAATATGGAGCTCTGCTATGACCAAGGCAAACATGGTTGCCAAATTCTTCCCCCAACAAGTACTGCTCAATGTGTGAACATTGGCCAAACTCCAGGAAGAAAAGCGAAAGACATGAAGACTTCAAAAAGATACTGTAAAATTGAAGCCTTGGAGCAGTGAAGATCCTGAACAGGAAGAAAAGATTATGAGTTCCAGAACAGAAACCTCCCATTTCTAAGAGTTTTGGATAGGCCACTTTGATCCGATTTTGAACAAACTGAGTCAATATTACCCAGAAGTCCCAGCGAAATCCAATGCTGATGCATTTGAAAAAGAATGGTACACAGACAAGCCTCAGAACCAAAGGCTTCACCACATGTCCCTACTGTCTCCTGCAAATGATGCCTTTGGGAAGAGTCAGGAGATGTAACTTGAGAGCTGTTTGCTTTTGTAAACAGCTTCATGTGCCATTGTTGTGTGAAACAGTAGTCTTTGGCAATGAGCTTGAGATTTTCATAGCTTGTGACCTTTAAAATTCTATTGATTAGCTTGTACTCAGCAGGTGATGCACAAGTCATTTTTCATTTTTCATTTTCTTCTAATTAGCAGTTTACCACAAATTGTTTTTTATAAAAATTTAATAACTCTACCCACAGCCTCAGCAACCCTGACCAACAGTGAAATTACTGTCCTCACAGCTGAGAGAGCACAAGGGGAAGGGTATCCAGTTGGGATTTGAACTCCCAACTACCTGGCTACACAGCCTTACCCTTAACCAGTAGAGATCTGAATGTCCTCACAAAAGCTACAAGCTTGCTTCATGCCCTGTAGCTTGTTTCATTTTGCATCTTCCTATTTTGTAACTACGTCTTTCTGTTGTTGTATGTTGTTATTAGATTTTTTCCTAATTGTGCTTTTGTTGTAATGCCTAACATTCAATCCTTGATTACAAGTATTGGCAAGCTAATTAGACAAAAAAATAAAAATGGATTGTTGTAATTCCATTAATACCTTCCAATGTTTTTACCAATCCAAGTTATAATTGACTGAAGCTAGCATGCAATCAAGTTGTGTTGCATGCTTATTATGCTAGTCTTGGGAAGTTTATAAAAAAGTCTAATGGTCTTTCTATATAGGAAGAACAAAAAATGTTGGTGCAACCAATTTGTCAATTGGCATCTCCAACCAAACTCAATTTGCAAATTTGAGATTTCTACATGAGAAAATTCTTCAGCAGGGGTTACTTTGAAATCAAAAATATGAACTTCAAAGAATTTGAATTGGAACCAACCTAGTAATTTTGTGTTTGATACAAAAATAATTCCTAGGATGGCAACAAATGTAAGTGGGCAAGGCATCTTGAGTTTTGGCGATGATGTTCATGACTTTTTCATATTTGTTTGAGATTGATTTGAAATTTGGCAGTCCATTACTTTGAAGATACATACTTTATTTGAGCTTTGGCACTCCATTAGATTTTAGAGATACATACTCGATTTGAGCTTTTGGCATTCCTTTAGTTTTGAGAGATACATAGTTATTTTGAGCTTTGGCAGTCGAACTTTAATTGTTGATGCCATTGGTGGTTTTCATGTTAAATCAGATTTCTACCATGCCATTAGTGAATTTCCAAACTCTATTTTGATTTTATCAAATTTTTGGGAACAATAAAACTTGCGATCTTTTGTGTTCAAATGTCGAATTAACAACGAAAAAATTCGCGCTGTTCCTTACGACAGGCCGTCCGGCTGTACGAGCAGAACAGCCCACCACACTGACCGGCACCATGCAGGGTATGTTGCAAAACGCAACCCCAGCGCTAGACATTGAACTCCAATGACACGCGGCCACAATGAACCAGTCCACCATCCACTGGATGCCCGTTATTACTCAGTTGTGGGGGAACCTCAACTGCGTTAATGTTCGGTTTCACCTTCATAACCAATTCTGTAAGAAATAGGTCTCATACATAGGTAGGTAGGTATGAAAATAGGTAACTATTACGTAAGTAGATGGTGTATAGTTTATACATATGTTTGGGCAGTTTTTACTACCTACCTACTAACTAACAACCTGCTTGTGGGTTGTTGTTAGGTTGGTAGTTTAAAAAAAAAGGCAACTGAGCTAACCACCATGGTTAGCTAAGGAACTGGAACACAACAGAAAACTGTTTCCAGACCATTTATCATCCATCTTTCATGGTGCACTGGTGGGTGCTGGTTCACTGTGGCCATGACACGCGTGGTATAACACATGAAGCAATATATTAGTACGAACCGTAAATCATGCGCCAACTGACACGTATGATATATCCGTAAATCTACGACTATTGCATATATAAAGTTACGTATTATACGTCTGTAGTCAACCATTGGAGACCTGACCGTAGATTATAGAACCTGCAACATAAGCTTCACTCCTTGCCAGCGATGGAGACAAGTGACAGGTACGGTAGATCAGTCTCCGACGATGCACGTAGCGTACATTCCTGTGTACTAGACCGTCGGCGACCGGATCTCGTACATTATAAAATCCTAAGATTTTTCCCTTCTTGGGATGCTCGTGGTAGAGAGGAGCAACGAGTGAGCTTGATAATGCTGGACATGGCTGCTGCTGTATTGATAGTTGGTGCCCATCTTGTATAACATAATCCATAGCATTGATTGGTTGGAACCTTGTGCCCATTGTATACATGTCCATTTTGTAGCTCTAGTTTTGCAATCTGCCCCAATTGCACAGTTTGGCATTTAGGGTGTAGTTATAGACCCTCAACTTTTAAGCCAAGTAGCCTGCCCGTTTTCACTTCCTTGTAGAATATTTCGAGATATATCTCTATGTCTGTGAATGCTCATGCATCCTTCTGCCTGAGCTTTGCTTGTCTGGGGATGGCTAACTGGTTGTAGTCAACATATCTTGAGGCTATTCCAACTGTAAAAGATTGGCAGCTGTATATTCTGCAAAGTCCCATGATCAAGCATGATTAGAATCTCTTCAACTTTGGGACTACTGCCTCAATGTGGAATTGTCATCTCCAAAGGCAAGACGGTTGTCAAATTCTTCCCCCAATTATGGACCTCCTCAAGGGAATAGCTGTGTTAGTTTCAGAGAACTAATTGTGATACAGCTGCTACCCACCTTCCCTGAAGCAAAACTAAGATCTCAAGTCTTCAAAAAGAATATAATTATGCAAAACTTTGTGGCCTACAACTAATGGATGTAATTTGAGTTCACCATTTTCTGCTTACGCCATCATTGCACACCTCATTGCACAGAAAAAACCCTATTGCTGCATACCAGCATGCACACAAGACCATACCATTGCACACATCATACCTGAGATTGCTCTTTCATTTACAAGAACCCCAAATGCCCTCCTGTAAGAATGCTAGGAAACAACAGTGTGTGACAGTAAGGTTTTTGTGTGCAGGGAGAGGGAATAACATTGTGCAGTAATGGGGGAATTGGTGTGCAATAATAGGGGAATAGCATTGATAGGTCCCTTTATCATCCTTCCCATTCACAAATCCAAAATTTACACATGAAGATCATGGCAAATAGAGGGAGACATGTTTAAAGATCCTCAATTTATGTAATAAATAGATCCAGGACAAAGTCAGCTTGATAGATAGCATGATAGTCCTCCTCCCATAATGGACAGGACCGCCAACAGACAAACTGAGGTTTGACACAATAAAGGAGAATCCCTCTTACAAGCCCCCCAAGGGGCTTGCATGAGCCATGCTAAATACGGTTATTAGACTCTGGTGTATCACAACAGGATCCACAAACAAAATCAACATCCAGCAAGGTAATCAAGACATGAGCATTCCATGCATTGCTGCTGTCTAAGCAAGATCTTCCATGAGACTAAAAGACAAGATATGCAAGAAACATACTGTAACTGCAAAGTGAGTGGAAGACACTGTGAACTTCCAACATAACCAACTGTCAGTCTTAACATTTGCAGATGTCAAGCATTGTCACTAATTGGGAAATGAAGTTCTGAGGAAACTATCAGTTTCTACCCAGCAGACCAGTTACAGAAGAGAATAAAAGAAGCACATTAAAATATGTCTGATAGTGTCAAAAATCTCATAGTAACATGAGTGTGCAGCCTGGAGCTACTGCTAAATACATAGCCACTAAGATTTGGAAAGCCTCAGGGTTGAGCACTACATCTTCAAAAAGAACAAGAGTTTGGCAAAATCTCTGGAGGTTCTATAATTCCTTCAACTGGCAGTCCTTTCAAGACATAAAAACATGGATATGGTTGGTGAGGAAAGTTATCATCCATATTCCATCCCCCATCGTGCACCAAAAAGCAGCCCTGATGCCAGTTTTTCTTAGCAACCATATGGAAGATACAGTGCAAACTAAATTCTGTGAAAGATTGAACCTAGAGCTCAAAGGACATGAGGTCGCAAATCACATGGTGATGTTGATCTACTTCTGGACACACCTGTGTGAGTTGGGTAATTGATGTGTCCAATCATAGTTATGTTACAACAGAGCCCAGATGTCCTTAATTCAGTAGAGATATGTAAAAGTTACAGCAAGTTTCAGGTTTGAAGATCTTACAAAACTGAGAAAATCCTTCCAGACCTGCTTGTGGGACCTCAGATGCAAGACAGTGGGTGATATACATGTTGGTGTTTTGTAGATGCACATGACTCAGTTGGTGGCTGTTGCTTGAAAGCCACCTCAGACACCTATTACAATCCACAGTCAAAGAGAATAATCAGTTACAATCTCCACGACACAATTCACCAAGTAACAGGATTTACATCTAACTTTGAGATACTAGAGAGATTGTGCAAAGGTGTAGAAAAGTGGTGTGGGAAAGGGCATGCCCCAATTGTGCACATCACAGTTGCAATAACCTCAGTTGCCACTATTTCCCTGTTCCCAGCCTTGTCCTTCATAATGACAATGATGATGATCAGTACCTAGATATCCCTGCCACCTTCCAAGGGTTGTCTACAGCAACTCAACCATACCCAAGTTCATTTTCTGCCATAGTTGGGAGTATGACACATAGAGTACATAAATGGATTCAGGAATCATGAACTGACCTTCTTCATTCATGCAGTCCTGAAGGATCAAAATCATCAGGATCTTGAAATAAACTGTCCACCCATGCATCCTCTTTTGATGTAGATACCTGGGCTTCATTTCTTGAAGACCGCTCCCTTGGGAAGAAAGGAGCGTCATTGTCTTGGAGCAGCTCTTCATTGTCATCCTCCACGGGCAGCTCGGATCCCATAGACAATGGAGGAGGGATAATCCCTTCGAGAGACATATCCCGATCCTTTTCCAGCAGTGAAGAAACCTGTTGGGATGGTGCCTTAGCTTTCTCATTGATTGCCACAAAATTCTGAGCCTCTTTTCGCACAAAGTCTCTGATCGCGTCAACATCCTCAAGTTTGTCGAAAGACAGATTATTGGGGAAGAGTGGTAGAAAGGCAGCAGGAGACGAAATGTTGAAAGCATCAGATACAGATTTGCCGGTGTAGTAGAGTCCTACGTCATAAGCCCTGGCAGCAGCTTCTTTTGTGGGATACGAGCCTAGTCCAATCTTCTTAGAAGGTTTCTTCATCCACACTGGATGTGGAGGGCGAATCTCCGCAACCCATTTACCCTGATCAGGCCTGAAACTAAAACCTCGCCATGACGAGGTGGACGATTCTCCTCTTTCCAAAGGAGTGTCGGGACCGTCTTGATCCTTGCTGAAATTGGAACATTGTAATGATAATTTGAGAGCTGTGGCAGCAGTATGGTTGGAAAACTGCAGCTGCTCCTCCTCTAACCCTAGTGTTCTGCTACCAGCTCGAATTTGTGTCCTCTCTCTCAATTTTCGCTGTTCCCTCTGTTCTGTCGCTTGTTTGGCTCTTTTCTTCTCTCCATCCGGATAAAGAGGAGGATTCTCACAACCAAAACCGCAATAGATGCAGGGGAAAGACTTACAACAATGACAATCTGGCATCTTAAGTGACCAGAAACACAATGCCCTAGCAAAACTACAGACAGAAATTGTCCGTGAAATACTTCGACTTGCTCTAAGTGAAGCTGAGGAAAGATCATGTGCGAGTGAAGTATATATGCTGTGCAATCAAAACTTCTACGAATGTTTCCTGAAAAACCCTACTCCGCCTTCGGTCGCTCACCCTTCCTCTGCCTCGTGCTTGCACTCTTCTCTCACCTTAACATCGCACTCATTTTCGCAACATCACCTTCCCCCACTTTAACCTCTTGTCTCTCCTTCTCTCCCATCCTCAAATCGCTACTCCTTTGCCGCGGCTCACCCACACTCTTGTCAAGCGCCCCAGCTATGACCCTTTGCGCTCCTCAGCAAGAACAACAGCACAGGATGCACTCGGGTCTGCCACGATCAGGTGGTCCTCGTAGGAAGAAACATGGATCCAAGTGTTGTCTCATTTTTTGTCGCCTCTAGAAGCGAAAACACCAGTATAAGCTGCACCAAAATTCACTGCTGCAAAAAATCCATCTCTGTCGCTCCGGAGACTGGAGCTGGTGTTGGAGAGCTAGTACCTTGAGCGCAAAAGGGTGTCCAGAAAACCATGAGATTAAACAGCAAAGCCTTGAAAAATGTGCGAACAGCTCCTGAACTCCAAATTATGATCAGTTCATCATCAACTGTACACCGATTTCTCTCTCCCAAGATTCCGTCTTTCGCGCTACAACGATGCTGCTTCAAGATGCCATCTCTGATTTGCTCTTCTTCTCAATGACCAACAACAGTGCGATACAGAACAGGGGAAGAAGGGCCTCCTTTATGGAACATCGATCGACCTATTCTACACTGAGACTATCCTACGTCCCTAGTGGAAATAGCAGCCATTCCTCCATAAGTGACACCCATAGATCCTTGCACCCAAAACACTCAATCCTCTTGGAGAGATTCTCAGAAGTGTAAAGTTTGGAAGGCAGGCATACGATCCCCCGGCAGTCATTGTGGTTTGCAAAGGCTAAACCATAAAGCCATGTTCAGTAAGTTATACACAAAAGTGCCCATTCTCCCTCTCATTAACGTCAGGTGTGGCTGGTTTCCATGTCTTCCCGAGGGGGGGGGGAGTAGGGATTGGTTTCTGTGGGAACCCACTCAGACAATGAGTGGGTTTGGGAACGCTTTGCATATGAATCCCAACTATTTGGATTGGGAAAGTAATAGGCCAGCGGGCACTCATGGAAACGTGCAACTTATGCAGAAGCAGCCAGCTACTGTGGCAGATTTGGATCAAAAAAAATTTAAACGTATGTTTTTTCAGGATATCCTGCCTTTAATGCAAGATCGGGCTGGCAAGTCTGTAGGCAAGTTCCTTGGGTGAGCCTATGGGCATGCTAAGAGCCATATTGGGGCCTAGCCGGCTCGCTCTCTAGTACAAAATGGGAAGATGCTAGTTACTTATAAAGACCTCAGGGATTTTCCCCAGTGTTATAGCCTAGTTGGATGTCGCATTACAAAGCAAATGTTTGCCTGGGCAGGAATGGTGGGCATTCCGTTTTTGTAAAGCTCGCAAAATGTTCCCCCAGCGGGCTTTACATTTTAAGTAATGCCCGGTTAGCTCCCCACTACATTTGTTGCCCCATTTCTCTGCCATTTTTATGTGCACTAAAGCCCTTGTGTGAAGCGCATTACCAGATTTGCGCCATGCTTCGCTCCACCTCGCATGGCCCCCTATTCCAGTAAAGCCTTCCCCCTCGAACTTAACCCACCACCAAATGAGCACTGTCCTACATGGGGAGACCCACACCCACTGGTAGTCTCTGACAAGTCCCAACTTTCTTTATCTGGCAAAATTTCACCAACACAACCAAAAGGTTTCAAAAGAGTTTCGACCTTTTTGTCTGACCTCTCCTCTAGCCAAAGTTGGCTGTCCTCTTGGGGATGATGACCAGTCCACCTACATTACAAAATTGGAAAAGAAAACCCCCACTGAAGTAGAACCTCTGCTGGTTTGGCGATAACGTGCCCAATAATTACTATTTACTGTTAATTATGTTTGAGAGTAAAAGAAAAATCTTCAATTTGGCACAATATGAAGCTATTGTGCTCGATAACTTCATTTGTATTTTTGGCATGGCATGCACTCATTTTTCAGAATTTTTGGCAATTTCACAAAATAATTAATTTGTGCATAACCAGCCTAGGTACTCCAGTAATAAAAAAGCATCAAACGATGCACAGTGATTCCAGTACTTTCTAGAGTCTAGATTCTCATATAGCAGTCTCCGACTATGCATCTAGTATACGTCCCTTGGTAGTAGACTGTCGAAGACCCAAACGTCTGTCCTATACCGTCGGCGACCCAAACGTATTCCTCTGTCGTATACCGTCGGAGACGAAACTCTACTTATAAGAATCTGCATGCCAAAACAAACTATAGTTCAATAATTCACATCTTGACTACAGTAGCTTTTCTTCTTTGTATTTGAAAGCACCTGCCCACACCCAAGGTTCTCCTCAGTTGAAGGACCATTCAGCTGACCACATTGAGACCTTCCACCAATGAAATAGAAAGCCTTTCGTGCTTTATGCCAGGAAGAGCCAGCTCCCACGCGCCTCCCTAATTTTCAAGCCTACACCTGGCTACCCTCTAGGCTATGACCCTTAAATTAGGGGAGGCCCTAGGGAGCAGGGCTTCACCTATACTTTCCATACCCGACGGCCAACATTTCAAACAGCTTGTAATAAACGAAAGAAAGGGCAGTCCCTTACTTAGAAGCCACCCTGAAATGTGGCCACAGTGAACAAGCACCCACCAGCGTACCATCCACTGGCTGCCCCTTATAACACAGTTGTGTATGAACCTCAACTGAGTTAATATTTGGTTTCACCTCGGTAACCAATTCTGTAGGAAATAGGTCTCAACTTTCATTTGAAGGGTACTTGAGAAATTAGTGTAATTATAAATTGGTGAAAAATTTTGTAACAATTTTTTACTCAAAATTGTATATTTTCACAATTTCATCCATTTCAAAAGCTTCTTCAAACTTTTCCAATTCCTTTCCTAAATCTGCATCAATTTTAATTAGCTTTATCAAGTTAAAAAAGAATTTATAACCAACCCTAGGATTATTTGGCTAATTTGTATTCACAAAAATCAACTTTTTTAAGGTGTACAATTGCAAATGACACCTCCTTAGATTCATTAATATTTCAATTAAAGAAAAGATTCAGACTAGCTTGCACCACAAGTGAGTACAATATAGAAGCAAATCAAATAAAAAATACAGATGTTGTACGCTTAGTGCCAAAGACTGGTTCACATTAGTGTTGTCTAGTTTCTTTGCTTTTGAAAGAAACCCTGGGTTTCTAGTTTTACCTTTTTCTTTTTTTGGATTGAATTTGTTGTGCGGTTCTAAGTAAGAAAAGTTCTTGGATTGTTTAAAACCTTCAATTCTGGCGTCTTCTAGGAACATTGGAGCCCTATGCGTCTGATTCTGCTTGGAACCAATTTCAGTTCCACCTTCATTACACAAAACCTGAAATAAAAGATTGATTACTTCTCATTTTGTGCAATCAATTGAACCTGGCTACCTGTCGTTTACGCGAGGATTGAATTTAACTTCAGGAAAAATTTGATAGGGTGCATAGATGTGTAGGTACCTAAAGGATGTGGACGTGATCAAAACAGGATTGCAAGTCAGTTCCAGATTTAGTTCATTAGAAGGCTGGTTGCAAGGGCTAATTCAGATTCTCAATCCAACAATTTTCTGGGCAAACACTCAACAGGAGCAATGAATTAAATGTGAGATTGGTCTCAACACAATTGCAAGACAATGCTCCGCAAGAAAAGATATTTTCAAAACAGTTTCAGAACAATTTCACATTTAATTCGTTGCTCCTATTTAGGGTTTGCCTAATTTTCTGAACCTTTGATCTAGATACTCTAGAACCATATGTCAAATGAGAAGATGTTAAATCAGCAAAGGGTCCTTATTGCAAGCAGTCCAGAAGTATTGACTTTGTTTTCCTTAATGCTCATTTGCTCAACAATTATGAGTCTAGTGGTGCCCAGACACATCTTGGTGCTGCCCAAACACAATTTGGGTCTTTTTTATGCATGTTTTTGTGTTAACACTGCAAAATTTTATTAATAAACACACTGCAAATCTAGAAAATGTAGAACGGGAAAAGAAAAATGAAAAGGATCAATTTACAAGACGTGAAACAAACACAAACTAGATGTTAAAATCTCTTTGTCTCAACAACCAATCGCTTGTAGGAGGTTAGTCGTGGTGATGGGGGGTGCATATTGAAGGGTGGAAGTTGGGAAGTATTTAGACCTATCGCTACTGCCCGATTTAAGATAGAAGATGCTTGCATCTTTTGTAATGTAATTGAGATTTTTTTACAGAGAAAAATAACCAAGACAAAAATAGGAAGGCCCTTTGGCCCTTTGAAGTTCCACATGACATTGACACAATCATGTAAGAACACATTAGTTTGTTTGTCTAAACATCCAAATGCTTCAAGTATTAAAGGCAAGAAATGATTAGTGGGGTGTCAATCATCATAGCTCCTTTTTTTGGCTTGAACTATTTTAAAGGCAATAAATCTTCAGGTTGCGCAAGATCATCAAAATAAATCCGCTTGTGTTGGATTGGCAATGACAACATTGATTAAGATGCAAATTCCATTTTTGGTGAACACAACATCAATTCATCGACAAAAGGAATGGAACGAGGTTGAAAAAATCAAGTGTAGTTGTTCTTGTCCCACATGGAAGTTAGCATCTCATGCAATGGCAACAAAAGTGTCATGAACTACATCATGGGTGCTCATGTGCTCATTGCCATGGGCACAACATAAAATGTGGAGACTTGTAACATTGATGGGATGTGTGCACATGCATCAAGGGATACATGCAATTGAAGGATGTGGTAATCCAAGTCACATTTGGAATGTTGTGGAGAAGGATGGGGAAGATAATCAAAAGGTTAGTGGTAGATGTGGATTTAATTCCTCCAAAACCACTCCACACTTACTATAACAACAAATTTGCACTACAAATATACACTCAATCATAACTTTACACTATATCTAAACACACATTTGTATGCAATCCTTCAATAAACTAAATTCATGATTATCTTTGATAACCAAAATTTGTAATCCAAAATACAACGTCAAAACTACAAACAAAATTTTAATTCATTTTCATGATATTTTTTATACCATAGATGATTCACACATCAAATTGAACATGGAAATCAATGGAAAATTTTGTACTTCCTTGTTTACTAAAAACTTCAACAAAATTATAGCAAAAATCCATGTTTTACTAAAGTGTAATTAAACAATAAATCAAATTTATAATATTCAATACTAGAATCTATGGTTTTTCTACAAAGTACTCACATCTCTATTCTTACTCCAAAATTGTGTGTCTACAAATGTCCTCCACTTTCCCAAAACTCCCATTTTTGGGCAATCCACAAATCACCATCAACATGAACAGTAAAACAAAACTCAACAAAAGTTCAAAATTCAAACCCCCAATTGTCCAATGGCCTATTCCTATCCATAATGCTTTATAAGTCCCAAAAATATGTAAACTACCTAATCCCTTAACAACTAAGAAAGATGGTCAAATTGTAAGCCAAACGCCCACCTTGGGCCTAGAACATAATAAGATTCGAGCATGGTGAGTTTAACTATACTATAAAAGAGCATGTTGGAAAGGGTATGATGATGCAAACGCTCCAAGATGGAATCTTGAAATCAAACCATTTGGTGCCCAATGAGTTGTTCAAAAGGAAGGAAACACGTTCGTGTTAAGGTGGTAGAAAATCGCAAATGGCTTTGAAGTGCTATTGGAAAAGGAAGGTGTTGTTGTCAACTCGTGTTAAGGCTTCAAGCAGGAAAAAACCTTGATCGACCATAAACCTAACAATTATGATGGAAGTTACAAAAGCCCAACTCCTTAAATAGGCTACTAGGGTAATGTTGGTTGTTGGTATGAAGCTAATGTTGCCAAAAGTTATTGGGAGAAAAGCTTGTTTATGAGCTAAAGGTCCTTCTAGGCTATCAAAGGATCCTGGATGCAAAAGGCGCCCAAACACTTGAAGGAAAGAGGAATAAAAAAAAATAGAAGACTCTATGAAGGTGGAAGATGAAAATGTGCATTATAATAGATATGATGGTTGTTGCACAAAACAATGAATTAGAATTCCAAAGGCTACCTAAACATCGCCCATTCTAAAGAAAAGATTAACATGTGGAACATCCTTTAATAAAACATTTTTGACAAAAAATGATGTGAAAGATGAGGTACCCAATGGAACCCCCAAAACCCTAATTTCTTCTAACATGGTGTTAAATAGGGATGGGTGTCAAAGTTAGGTGGCAAACTAGAGGGTTGCACATTTTTTAGGTTGGATAAAAAGATTTATCCCACAAAATTCAATTTGGAAGTGTTCATATGCAGATGGTACAATTGAGGAGGCCTATGATGTGCATGTCATCTATAACACATGGAAATAAACAAGAGGGGAAATGGCTAACTATAAAACGTAGAGCTTTAAAATGAACTAGAACAAATAGTACCCTTCCCAAGGGATTACTTTCACAAATTCCCATGGTAGATGAGATGACCATGATGTCACCTTCACGATTCTGATCACAATCAAATAGTGAAAACTCAAAAACATAAAATGCTTAAACAAAGGGGATGAATTGTATGATGTCCCCAATGTTAACAAGATTTTTCTCTATGCCCATTAATTTCTTACTTCCCAATTTTTTCAATTACAAATTCTGAAACAATAATAAGTACATCTAAAATCTTAAAATCTATGTATAATCCTACAACATGCACTTGTTTTCCTAGAATTTCAAGAAATCAAAATTGGCCAAGAAAAATCATTTCATTTCTTTAAATTTTTTTTTAAAAAAATGATTTCAAAGTTTGAAAGTATGAAAAATTGATGAAAATCATTTTTCCTAAATTTTGAATAAATACAAACTACTCAATGTTAACAAGTACTTTAACTTGTAGTGAAAAATACAAAATTGTATTAAAATATCAAAGTTTGTACATTAGAGTTTCAAAAAGTAACTATGGAAAGTAAAGATTTGATGTTTCTCACATTCTACCATTCCTCTTTTATACTCTAAGTTTGAACTTTAAAGTGTTTTGTGCAAATCAAATTAACAATTACTAGTTGATAAAACTTTTTGTTCTAATCAACTAATAAAAACCAGCCAATAAAATTGTGATAGTCACAATTGTTGATAAAACTCCTTGTTCTAATCAACTAATAGAATCTAGCCATTAAAATTATTATAAACAGTAAAATTTTCAAATTTTACTACCTATTAAACTAACTACCTATTCTACCAACTACATGTTTTGTAGATTACCAATTCAACATGTGTCATTAGTTCAATTTGTGTCATTGGTTCAACTTGTGTCATCGGTTAAATTACTATTGATTATATTGTCAGTATTAGTTCATCAACTATCGATTAAAATACCGATTCATTGAAAAATTTGGTTCACACCCACCTACTACATGAAGTTCTTGAAATATGATTTTTTTTAACACCAAATTGAAGGCATTTGCCATGTCTAGATGAAGAATCACCTAGTGAGGTTGAAGGTCCAAATTAGTGCACCTCATACCATGAATCATAGCTTCACATTTGCCCTTGGTTGCAGCTCCAAATTGGTGTGGGGAAAAATGGATGCATTTACAATAAAAAGAATTAGGTACCCAAGGTGTAAGTCCTTTCCAAGGATTTTTTTTTCCCAAGTTTAAAACATGGCCTCCATGCTTTGGATATGGCCCATTATATGATGATAATGCCAACTTCAAAAGTTTAATTCACACATGTTGCCATGAATTTTCAAACAATACATAATTAAATTTATGTTTTAATGATAAATTTTCAAGAAAATCAAATGTGTAGATTTCAACAAAAGTAAACATGTCAATATTTTAAAATAATATGTGTTTCAAACCTTCAATGATAAATTATACATTGAGTTTATCAAACATATTTTTTTTTAACATCATTTAAAATGGAGTAGAACATATTTTTTCTTTAAAAAAAATCTTATACATCACATTCAATATTCATGAAAGTGCAACCTTGCATTTATTTATACTAAAATATATATTTTTTGTTTGAGGAATTTTTTCAATTTATGTACTTTTTATTATCAAAAACAAGTTTAAACACTAAAAAAAAAATATTGTGGATAATTAAAATAAAAGATATATTCAAAATTTTAATGATACCATGCCCTCATAATCATCAATATATGTTCATCCATAAATTTTCAAAATGAATATTTTAATTTTACATAAGATAAAAGATGTTAAAAAACTTAACACCATGTACACATCGAACTATCCATTTTTTATTATACACTTTATGACCGATGGAACATATCGAAATTGCACAAATTTCATTTTGATGAAAATTCATAAGTATACAAACATTTTGAAATAGATTTCATTAAATTATAATCCTTACAATTCATGTAATCTCAAAGTCATGGGGGTGCAAGATTTTATGTGTGTACACGCAATCCTTGGTTCCTTTTATTATGAATGCACCCAAATGGGTTGCAAAAACATCACAAAATTGAAGGCATAAAACGCGGCTTGTGAATCGATATAATGTTTCCCTCACGACAATGGGACGAACTCCACTTGAAGGCTTGATTACAGTTAAAATGCAAACCACTCCAAGGATATGTGCAATTCAACATGGGATGTGACCTTGCACGATATGGTAACAAAGTTGAAATAATTGTGGGAATCCACTTGTAGAATCTTTTGGGTGAAAACAATCTCAAAGGTGTTCAAAAACCATCCCAAAAAAACTGTTTGTAGATAATTGCAACGTGTTGGAATGCCAATTTGACAAAGAAATAAAAGTTCAGGGTTTTGGTTTGGTTGGCAGTCTTCTAAGAAAAGCGAGAGGAAGCCATTGAATTAAGGATGTAAAGTAGAGAAAGTCGAAGTGGTGTCATAAGACGTGGGTGCAAAAGATAATGGTGTTAGAGCATGAGTTGTTTAAAAATATTTTTTTACATGTCTAAGGATTAAACTATGGAAAAGGCATTTATGAACTACAAAATCACGTTGGGGAGGAGACATTGAATTCAAACTTACCATTAGAGCTTGGGCCCATAAACAAAATTATTCTTATAGGTTTTCCTAATCACCTATTAAAAAATGATTGAGTCAGATTCACATTTCCCTATTCCTTATTACCTTTCTAACACACCCCCAAATTCCTTTAGGGACTCAACTACGAGTCCAAAGGTGACAACAAAGGAAGGAAAAGGAGTTGGGGAACGCTCCTTAGCTCGCAACACTTCGAGGGTAAAGGGGCATGTTAAAGATTCGGGATGTGACTAGGACAATGACAAGTGGTTCAATTATTCACACAAACCTGCACAAACCAAACAACAAATTGGTTAATACAAAATTGGAACACCTTTTGGTGCATGGATGAGCCACGAACAAACATGAATTCACAAGACTCACCACGACCTGGACTCGAGGGAAGCCACCACTTTCCCCCTAATAGTATACTTTGTGCCTAGCCATGGGACCAGCACCCAAATGTCATTTTATTCCGAAATTCCCAAAATTAGGACTTTTGCAACTTTGGAGGTTCATAATTTTGTTTGCACACCTCTAATTGAGATGAGGTCTAAAGAAAAGTTGTAGCCCTCGTCGAGAACTTTCCAACGGTATAAAACACGCCACTTGCACGCAAGGAGGTCATGGCGATTTTCGACTTTTAGTGATCAAAAATCAAATTGTCAATTTGACTCCCAATTCTTCTTTTGGCCATAACTTGTGTTTTAATCACCCAAATGGGTTCATGCAAGCCCATATTAGACATTTACATTCCAATAATTTTCCAATGATATAAAAAACGCTTCAATTTAATGGGTTTTGACCCCTGCAATCATTTTTTTGAAGATTTGGGAGTCCATTGAGGCTCCAACTCCCAAAGTGGGAGCTCACTTGGGAGTGTGAAGTGTGACTCCCAGGCTTCCCTCTTGGCTCGCACCCTTGCAAGCCCTTGCCTTGGTCGCGAGTCGAAGGTTAGGGTTGCGACACCTTCCATGAAAGGGTAAAATAAGACACCGTTGGGGTAACAAAAAAGGTAAATGCTAAACAACCACATCATAAAAGCCTTGTGTTAGTTTATCAAATGGAAAAAAAAAATGTCACTTGTACATCATGCTAGAAAACGATATCGATGCGGTTGTATAATCGAGGACAACAAAAGCCAAGATGGAAAGACCTAAGAACATTTAATGTTGAAACCCGAACCCATGCAAGTGAATTGGGAGTAAGGGAAGGTATTGGGTCAGGATGGTCATGTAGGTTTTAATTAGATGAATTGGATGTATGATGGGAATGTTGGTGACAAATTAACCTTCAAAAAATAAATTGATGCCCACAAGTGGGGCAAAAGGTTTTAAGTGGAGGTTGTACGCATGTTGGGAGGGTGGGGGTAGGTTAAAGGGTTTAATCATGGACAACTATAGGGGTTGACATAATGGAAAGGGGAAAATGTTTTACATGTGCATGATTTAAAAAGATTAGGAAAATGTTGTTGGGGCTCCACATCACGAAAGGCTAGGGGTTGGTAAGGGGAGTTAGTGGGTGGTGTGTGAGTTATTAAAATGGTATGGGGGGTTAGCGAGTGGTGCGTGGTTTGCATAGGAAAGGTAGAACGCCATAGGACATTGAGGTTTGACCCCTGTAATCGCTTTCTGAAATTTCGGGAGTCCACCGGGACTCCATCTCCCAAAGTGGGAGTTGCCTTGGGAGTGTGAGTGTTCACTCTTTCACACTCCCTCACACTTTCTTACACTCTCAGGAATATGTTGGTGTGACTCCCTGGCTTCTTCTTGGCCTGCACCCTTGCAATGCCTTTGCCTTGACTCTCGGGCTTCCTTCCTCTTGGTTCGCAACCTTGTAAACCCTTTGCTTTGGTCGCGAGCCCAAGGCTAGGGTTGCGACACTCTCCCCCACTAGAAGAGGTCAATGTCCTCATTGACACTTATAATTTCTTTCAACAATTGCAATTGCTTTCTTTTGGATCCTTGGCCATCAAATGCCAACTCCTTGCGGCCGGACCTTGCCTCAAGCTAACTTAGGCGTCCCCAAGCTTCCAACACTCTCTTGGCAAGTCCAAGGGTGTCTCAAAAGAAACCCTTAACCATTGCCTCATCAAAAATACCTAACTAGCTTAATTGACAAAGCCCTCATTTGGGAGGCCATTCTTTCAACCTTCCTCTCATGAGGAACTCAAGGCAAGCCAAATCTTGACCTAGGCTACTTGACATGACTCCTTTCCCAATCTTGCGCCTTGATCACAACAATCAAGTCTTTCCTAAAGGTATGCTTATCAAGGTACGAGAAGCAACGTTTAGGCTTTGTAAAAGCCTAAGTCCCAAGCTACGCGATTATAGTACACGAACGGGGTCATGACTTCCCGCGTTGGCCACCACTACCAACCAACCCCTTGGGATGCACTTTGGGCATGTGCATGTCCTCGCAAGCTCACTTTGCTTGCCTCCTCTTTTGGGACCAAGATTTCTCTTAGCCCCCAAATAGGAGTCCGATTTTGATTTGGGCTTACGCAAGAGAGTTCCATTTGTCCATGCCACTTGACAACCCGCCCCTTTCTAACATACCATTATGTTTGTGATGCAATTTCTTAGAAGTTTCAAAACTTAGCCTTTATTTCACTTACAACTTGATGTGGTACATTTGTGTAACTTTCCGCCCCCTAAAAGAAAGGTGATGTCCTCATCACGCTCTATGTTTCCTTTGCCTTTTTGCC